>Ga0307489_10000161_pt1 | contig 35743 bp, 65 predicted proteins | sample SB12metaG_FD_202247 | JGI IMG/M metagenome (GOLD analysis project Ga0307489, IMG submission 202247) | Sea-ice brine microbial communities from Beaufort Sea near Barrow, Alaska, United States - SB 1.2 | ecosystem: Environmental > Aquatic > Marine > Coastal | place: USA: Alaska | collected... | reverse complement strand
CGGCGACCGCATAATGCGCACCGGCGACCAGGCCGACTTCGTGAGCCTCATCCTATCGGGCGGCAGAGGCTTACGCTCGTCCACTTTTGAGCTCAACCTGAGCGGTTTTCGTCACTGAAACCGTCGGTGAAACACCCATTGTATCGCCCAGGTGGTTGAGGTGAGCCAGGATGTGGACGAGTGTAAGCCCCTGTCGGGCGGCGCACGGGTCGAGGTCATGGCGCCGGTCACGGGCGAAAAGGTAGGGACAGAGTGACAAGACATTCCATATCGATACTGTCATCTCCCATATCCATACTGTCATGTCTCATATCGATACTGTCATACTATGGTCATATTCTATATCGATACTGGCATCTTCCATATCGATGCTATCATCGTCGGGTCATTTCCATATCTATATTGTCATCTTGTCATCTTGTGGACAGGATGACCATATCACATCTTGTCACTCTGGTGGTGGTCCCTATGTCCAGCGCACGGCCGGGGTGTTCGGCCCGGGCTCACTCATCGGCGAGATGGCGCTGTGGGAGGGCGGCACACGGTCGGCGGCATGGGCGTACACTCGTCCACCTTTCAGCTTAACTTGAGCCGATTGTGACGCAAAACTCGCCCTTAACACTCCCTGATACCCCCTCGTAACCCTTACACACCGCCTATACGACCCCTAAATGCACTCCTTATCCCACAGAAAGCGCTTACGTTGAGCCGAAAAGTGGACGAGTGTAAGCCCCTGGTCGGCGGACGTGATCGCCACGGGCGGCGGTGTCCGTGGCGGCGACGACGACAATCCTGGTGAGCGGGCCGACGCCGACGATCCGGGCGAAACATTGGTGGCAGGGGCTTACACTCGTTCCCATTTCAGCTCAACTTGAGCTCTTCTATCCACGGCAAACCCCCACTTGACCAGGAATGTGTCCTGGAGTTGCTCCAGTTGAGCTCTAACGTGAAGGAGTGTAAGCCCCTAATTGGTGTCGCAGTTCCACTTTGATGAGTTTGTTGACTTCTTCCTGCGCCGCCCGCGTGTGGCCATGAAGCTCTTCAAGGTAAGGCGGTGCAGGTTAACCCTATCAAAACCATGTTGAAAGCGCCCGGAACTAAGCACTTGTAGCTAAAACATGATAAGCTGCTTTTATTTTTGCTTCAATTTTGCTTCAATTTTGCTTTCAATTTCAACTTGCGCCACTACATCAAGGTGTTCGTGCAGGCCTCTACGTCCAAGCTGAAGGAGTGGCGCCTGCGGACCATGATCGCGCGCCGGGCGCAAAGTCAGGGCGCCGGCGCTGGGTAGGGCGGTGCAGGTTGGCACTATCAAAACCAATGTTGAAAGCTCCTACGCTTTCAGCGCTTGACACTAGAATATCATGGATGGCTTTCAACGTTTGCTTTCAATTTCACCTTGCGCCGCTACAGCTGGGGCGTTCGTCGGAGTGGGCGGCGGCGGCGCAGGCACCGGCACCGGCCCCGCCGCCGCCGTTGCCCCCCCCGCCTCCACGGGAGGTTCTAGCCGCACCGGCAGGGGCTTACACTTGTTGTCATTTCAGCTCAACTTGAGCTCTTCTGTCCACCGTATAACCCGACTTAACTCATGCATGTGTCCTTGAGTTGCTCAAGTTAAGCACCAATGTAACCCAACTTGACTCATCAATGTGCCCTTGAGTTGCTCAAGTTGAGCCCTAATGTGAACCAGTGTAAGCCCCTGCGCACCGGCTCCCTCACCGACGCTGCAACCGGTAATACCCCCGCCGCCGCCGCCGCCGCCGGATCGGGCACCTCCGCTGTAGGACCTGGTAGATATTGCCCGCCACGCCACGTCATCACAATCATTTGAACCGTCGTTACCTGAGTTGAATGGCATCCTATGATGAGGCGAGCGATGCAATTCAAGCCCAGAGTGACAAGATATCCCATATCGATACTGTCATCTCCCATATCGATACTGTCATCTTATGGTCATCTTCCATATCGATACTGTCATCGTAAGGTCGTTTCCATATCGATACTGTCATCTTGTCATCTTCTGGAAGGATTACCATATCGTGGCCTTATTCCGCGAAGGCGTCGCTCCGCAACACCCGCCCGGTGCTCGTGCAATCCATCCCGACCAAAAAGGTGCTCGAGCTACTGCGAGCCGCTCACGGCAGGGGCCTACACTCGTCCATTTTCCGGCCCATCTTAAGCGCATTCTGTGGGATAGGGGTGCATTTAGGGGTTGTTTAAGCGGTGTTTAGAAGGTGTTTGGGGTATTAAGGAGTATCAGGGGGTGTTCAGGTAGTATTTGTGTCAGAAACGACTCAGGTTGAGCTGAGAAGTTGACGAGTGTAAGCCCCTAGCTCACGGCGAAGGCAATCGTATGGGCGAGGAGCTGAACGACGTGGATCTGGTCGCGCTTTCACGGCGGCTTCAGATCGTGGCCGGGTCCGAGGGGGTGCGGATCCTGCAGGCCGGGCAGCTGGCCGGCTCGCTGGCAGGGGCTAACACTCGTCCACCTTTCAGCTCGACCTGAGCCGTTCCTGACATAAAATACACCCTGAACACCCCCTAATACCCCTAAACAGCCCCTTAGAATCCCCTAAGCACCCCCGAAACAACCCCTAATGAAACCCCTATCCCACAGAAAGCGCCTAAGGTGAGCCGAAAAGTGGACGAGTGTAAGCCCCGGGTCGATGGTGATGGTGCTGGCGGGAGGGGTGGAGTCGCGGCGCGGCGGGGCGGGCGGGGACCTGGTCGGCAGGGGCTTACTTACACTCGTCTGCTTCTCAGCTCAACTTGAGCCATTCCTGACACAAAATAAATCCTACACACCCCCTGACACCCCCTAACACCTCATAGACACCGCCTGAAAAACCCCTAAATGCACCTCCTATCCAACAGAAGCACTGACGTTGAGCTGAAAAGTGAACGAGTGTAAGCCCCTGCTGGTCGGTCGCCACGGCCCGGGGGACATGGTCAACGTCGAGGAGTTCATCGAGTCATTCCATGGCAGGGACTTACACTCGTCCACACTTGGGCTCAACCTGAGCCGTTTCTGACACAAAATACACCCTACGCACTCCCTGATACCCTCTAATACCCCGAATTACCCCCAAAAGCCCCCTAATACCCCCTGATGCCCCCCAGCACCCCCTAAACACGCCCTGAACAACCCATAGATGCACCCCCTATCCCACAGAATGCGCTCACGTTGAGCTGAATAGTGAACGAGTGGAAGCCCCTATTTCGCGGGCCGCACGAGCAGGCCGCCGACGTGGTGGTGACGGCACCCTCCACCATCTGCGCCCTGCTGACAGTGCCCAACCTGATCGACCTCAACACCACGCACCCCTTCCTGGTCTTCAAGCTGGTGTGCCACGCCGGCGAGACCCTGGCAGGGGGGGTGTTGTGAACAAGCCAGATTTAGGGTTTAGCCTCCACCCTAAACCCCATACCCTAAACCCTGAAACCTAAACCTTAAACCCCGTAAGCCTAAACCTTAAACCCTAAACCTTCAACCCTATTAGCCCTAAACCTTAAACCCTAAACCTGACAGGGGGGGTGTGAACAAGCACTCGACCGATGTTGAATCGACGAACCGAGTCTGCGCGCATGCGTCTCTGTGAGCTTTCACCCCGAAGGTACTCGCAAGTCATGCTCATATGTCGGTTTGAGTGTCTGTTCTTAGTGACCCTCCTGTCTGGTGAGCCAGCTGCTGCGGCAGTTGAACGAGGTGAAGTCGGGGGGCGGCGCCGGATCCGCTGGCGGCGGCGGCGGCAGCGGCGGCGGTATGGGCACCTGCTCCCCCTGCAATGGGCACCTGACACCCCTATAACGGGCACCTAACACCCCTAGACTGGGCACCTGACACCCCTATGGTGGGCACCTGAACCCCCTTCAATGGGCACCTGACATCCCTATATTGGGCACCTCACACCCCTTTAATGGGCACCTGCCCCCCCTATGACGGGCACCCGACACCCCTAGAATTGGCACCTGACCCCCTCATGATGTGTTGTGACCCTGCGTGGCGGCGGCGGCGGCGGCGGCAGCGAGTCGGACGAGTCTCCCAAGGCGGCACACCAGCACAAGCACCCGACATTTCTCCGCCAGGTGATCGGCAGGGGCTTACACTCGTTCCCATTTCAGCTCAACTTGAGCTCTTCTGTCCACTGTATAACCCAACTTAAGTCATGCATGTGTCCTTGGGTTGCTAAAGTTGAGGCATAACGTGAACGAGTGTAAGCCCCTGGTGATTGGCCGCTGGAACGAGTCCAAAGTGGACCTGATGCTGCCCGGCGTGGTGGACGAGGACACCATGGCACGACTGCAAGTGGCCGCCGCCGCCGCGGCCGGTAGGCCCTGGCGGAACATGCTTTTTCTTTTGCCCAAATTCCCTGTGCTCAAATCCCAAAATTCAGCTTGTTATGCTCGGATTGTGCCTGATTGTGTCCGATGATGCCGACTCATCTCCGCAGACGCGCAGGTGGAATGCCGAAAAATGTCAAAACAGGTTCCGCATGTCCCCAGAAAACGGCCAAAGTTTCCAGAGAGCGCCCAAAATCTCCAGAAACTGCATAAAATTCTTGGGTTAGTGCCGGACATCTTCATTTGCCTGTTATGCCAAAACTGCTGCCGGCATATTCTGGCTGGCCCTAGCCGCTGGTGTGGACATCCCAGATCTGGGTGGTTCGTTGGAGGGGAAGCGGGGCGGGGGCGGGAGGCGGGGGAATAAGGGTGGGAAGAAGAAGGTGCAGACCGGTGAGGTAGGGCGGTGCAGGTTCACCCTATGAAACCCATATTGACAGCGCCTGGAACTTGGCGCTTGAAACTATAACATGATGAACCGCCTTCGATATTTGCTTTCAAATTCAACTTGCGCCACTACGGCGAGGCGCTCTTCGATCACTACACGGGGGAGTTCGAGTATGACGTTCCATCCGAGGCAGTGGCTTACACTCGTCCACAATTCAACCTGAGCCGTTTCTGTCACTGAAGTACACCCCAAACACCCCCTAAATATACCGTAAAATACCCCTGTACGCCCCTACACAACCTCATCACACACCCCAGACACTCCCTGAACCCCACCTTGTAGACCTTCTCAAACAACACCCCGAACACCCCCTAAACACCCCCTATCCCACAAAAGGTGCTTACGTTGAGCCGTAAAGTGGACGAGTGTAAGGCCCTGATCCGAGGGAGGGGAGCGGGGTGATGATGGCGCAGCTGTCAAGGAGGAGGTGGTCTGCGGACAGGGCCAGCGCGGGCTGCTGGGCGGTCGGACACCGGCTGAGTTGCTGCACGACGTGATAAGCTCCAGCCCGGTGTTCCGCGGCTTCAACGAGCGCGAGGTGGCCCACCTGGCAGAGGCTTACACTTGTCCACTCTTCAGCTCAACCTAAGCCGTTTTGGTTACATCTCCCCGTGTCCCCCTGTCTAATAGACTGGGGGACAATCATGTAGGTAACGCATCCCACAAATTGTGCTTACGTTGAGCCGAGCAGGGACCCGTCCACTTTTCAGCTCAACCTAAGCCGTTTTGGTCACACCTCCGCGTGTCCCCCTATCTAATAGACTGGGGGACACGGGACAATCATGCAGCCAACATATCCCACTAAACATGCTAAAGTTGAGCCGAGAAGTGGACGAGTGTAAGCCCCTGCCGCCTGGCTGAGCGCATGAGCCTGGTGAGCGTGTGCGCGGGGCGGCAGATCATCCGGCAGGGGCAGGAGCCCACATTCATCGGGCTCATGGTGCAGGGCAGCGCCAGCGTGGTCAACCCCGAGGCATGGGCTTGCACTCGTCCACTTCTCAGCTCAACCTGAGCCGTTTGTGACACAAAATACATCCTGAACACCCCCTAACACCCCCTGTAATAGTTTCGGCAGTACTAGTACAGCCTGGATCCAGACTAGGAGCATAGCTTCGGTCTGCTGCTCACTGTTTCCGAAACACCGCCTGGACGACCCCTAAAGGCACCCCCTATCCCACACTAAGCGCTTACGTTGAGCTGAACAGCGGACGAATGTAAGTCCCTGCCCCGAGGGCGACGTGGTGGCCACCCTGCACGCCGGCGCCATCATCGGCGAGATCGCGCTGTTCGAGGTAGGGTGGTGCAGGTTGTCCCTATCGAGCCCAAGTTGATACCGCCTGGAACTCAGCGATTGAAACCAAAATACGATGTTAATGGTTTCAAGTTTTGCTTTTCAATTTAATTTGCACTGCTACATCGAAGCGGGCTGCAGTCAACACATCTTGCATAGGTGCTCGCCACGTCATCTACCACATCTTAGACGACCCTCGCTCTTGAAGTAAATATCATGCTGTGTCGAGTATTATTTGATGGGCCCTGATTGGAGGGCGGCGTGCGTCAGGCCACCATCGTGAGCGCGCGCGACGACACGCTGGTGGGCGCCTTCACCTTCGAAGACCTGGTGGCGCTCACGGTCAGCAAGCCGCTGCTGGGCCTCAAGGCTGGGGCTTACACTCGTCCACTTCTCAGCTCAACCTCAGCCGTTTCTGGTGACTGACGCCACAGCGGGCGTCCACTTCTCAGCTCAACCTGAGACGTTTCATCCGATACGACCTTTGGCCATAGTCCACAAAAAATGCGCACGTCGCGCCGAAAAGTGGACGTCTGTTGTCCACAGAAAGTGCTTACGTTGAGCTGAAAAGTGTACGAGTGCAAGCCCCTGGGTGAAGGTGCTGATGCTGTGCGTGCGCTCCGCCGGTGCCCGGGTGCATGACAACATCGTGCACGTGTCGCCGCGCGAGGACTTCTTCGCCGAGGGGGGTCACGACCACGACGGGGGTAGGTTCCCCCTATATACCCCCTATACACCCTATACGTACCCTCTATATACCCCCTGAATACCCCCTATGTATGCCACGTCATAGGATGACATTGAATGCAGGGCAGAGGATTCAAAATTGGTTGTCGATGACGCGGCGGGAAATATTTGCTTGTCCCTCGACGGGGGCGATGCCGGTGGGGAGGACGGGGAGGAGGGCCAGGAGGGGAGCGGGGCGGCGGGCGGGGAGGTTGGGGGAACTAGGGCGGCGGGCGGTCGCGTGGCGCGCGTGCTGCGCGCTGCGCACGGCGCAGCGGCGGAGCTCTGGTCGGTCGGTCGCGAGGCGTCGGGGGTTGGCGGACTCGCCGAGGACATGAGGGACGAGGCATGGCGGTGCAGGTTGACCCTAACAAACCCACGTTCAAAGTGCCTAAGAATAAGTGCTCGAAACAAAAGAATGATTAACTGGTTTCAAGTTTTGCTTTCAATTCCAACTCGCGCCTCTAAAACGAGGACATCGATTTCTTGGCGAAGTACGTGAAGCTCCGCGACTTCGCACCCGGGGAGCGCGTGGTGTCGGAGGCAGGGATTTACACTCGTCCACCTTTCAGCTCGACCTGAGCCGTTTCTGGCACAACATACACCCCTAATACCCCTAATACCCCTAATACCCCTAATACCCCTAATACCCCTAATACCCCCCAGCACCTGCTAGACACCCCCTAATAAACTCATCAAAGCACCCCCTATCCCACAGAATATGCTTACGTTGAGCCGGAAAGTGGACCAGTGAAAGCCCCTGGTCGGGGGGGCAGGTGGGGTGCGCCGTGCTGTTTATCACGGCCGGCACCATGGACGTGCGGGTGGGCGGCACCGGCGGCGTGCTGCTGGAGACCAAATTCCGGGCAGGGGCTTACACTCGTCCACTTTTCTGCTTGACACAAGCACTTTTTGATGGAAACATTGGTTCGCTTCAGTGCAATCAGTGACGATAACGGTTAAGGCTCAGCTGAGAAGTGGACGAGTATGAGCCCCTGGTTACGGGGCGAGTACGTAGGTGAGGCGGCGTATTTGGAGCACGGCGGTGCCGCCGGTGCCGACCCCGCCGCCGCCGCCGGCAGCGCAGGTGCAGGTGGGGGAGGAGGCGGCGGCGGCGGCGGCGGGAAGATGCTGCAGCGACGGCGGAGCAGCCAAGACGGCGGCAGCGGCGGCGGTGTGGACCCCGGTAGCGTGCGGCGGCGGTAGGACCTGACGGATTATGCTCGCCACGTCATAGGCTGCAGTTTGACTCAATAAACGAGGGTCTAAAACATGGATGATGACGTGGCGAGCGTAATCCGCCAGGTCCTAGGCGGCGGCGCCGCACCGCCGACGTCATCGCCTCCGCCTCCCTCGGAGCCTCCGCCGCGGTCATCACGTACGATGCACTGGACCGACTGTGCGACGAGAACCCGCTGCTTGCCATGGCCATGTTCACGCGCATGGCCACGCTCGCCATGGCACGTTGGCGGCAGGGCCTGACCCAAATTATTACTTCGTGACACATTGTGCCGTTTGTCCCCGAATGTAAGAAACCCATTGAGTCATCCCACTGGATGCTTTAATGATGCAGATGTTGATTTGGTTGAACATGTAGGGTCGGCCCGAGGTGGCGGCGTGCGCTGTCGAGCGTGGAGGTGGAGGCGGGGGGTGCAGCGGCGGCGGCGGCGGCGCGCCCTCAGGTGGTGGGGTCTGCCAGATATCGCCTGCCTCGTCATTCTCTCCTCCTCCTCCTCCTCCTCCTCCTCCTCCTCCTCCTCCTCCTCCTCCTCCTCCTCCTCCTAGTCCTCCTCCTCCCCCTCCTCCTCCTCACGCGTTCTGAACCCTCGCTTCTTGAGTTCAATGGCATCCTATAACACGGCAAACAACATCTGCCAGGCCCTAGCAAATGGACCGGAATTCTGGGCAGGAAAAGGCAGGGGGGTCATTGATAACAAGCACCCGACTGACGTTGAATCTCCTCCTCTTCCTCCCCCGCGCGACTGTGTGTACTGAACGGTCACCCTGAAGATAAACTCAGTGTCGGGACGACTGCTCGCCCTGATCTCCTCGAAATCGAGGGTCTATTTACTCAAGGATCGTAACCCGGTCGGACTTTCGACGACTTGGTCGGTGGGACTTTCGAAACGAGCTGTTCTGATTGGTCGAACGGGGTTCGATACCATACTGCCGATACCAGACCCGACACGGAGTTCAAGTCATGCTCCCATCCCGGATCGAGTGTTCGTTCTCAATGACCCTGCTGCACGGCCAAGCAGCGCCTGAAGGAGGGGCTGCGCAAGGTAGGGCGGTGCAGGTTCAGGCTATCAAACCCACGTTGAAGCGCCTGGAGCTAAGCGCTTGAAACTGCAACATAATGAACCGCTTTCAGGTTGCGCCGCTACAGTAAGGCCATCATGGTCAAGCGCCTGGCCGAGAAAACCTCCAAAAAGTGATTGAGACGACATGCGTTATCGAATCAGTGACAATTTTGGTCGACAGAACTGTCACCGTCACGGCCTCGCCAAAAAGAGTGTGGCGGTTTTGCAAAAGTGTGTATAAAGTGTTTTACAAATAATCGATCAGATAGAGCTACAGTAGAGCTACAGTATTTAAGTATGAGTAGAGCTACGTGTTCAATGAATGATTTGCCTATGATATTTATCCATTCCTCTTTGCTAGGACCTTTGTTCTACAAACCTATACCACACACAGAACTCGACCTCTTCGTTGTTGCATCCCACTCTTCCTCTTGCTTTCAAGACCTCACGGAGCTAAAATAATTAGCTCCGTGAGGGGGTAGATCCGTCAAACTGGATCGGTCAAAACTGGCTCCGTCGATTCTGCCGAAGTGTTCTTCGTAAACCGTCGTTTCTTGAGTCAATTGAAAGTGCTTGGCGAAACTGTATCGGCCAAACGCCGATCTTGCTTTTGCCAAAGGGGGGTTGGTCATTCTTAAAAGCAAGAGGAACTCTCGTAGTTGCTCTCATGCACCCACCTCCTCCAATTCCTCCTCGACCGCACCTCCTCCTCCTCCTCCCCCTCCTCCTCCTCCTCCCGCATACCACACTTGTGGTTTCTCTCATGCATCAACCTCCTCCTCCTCCTCGACCCGGGAGGAGGAGGCGGCGGCGCGGATGGTGGTCAGCAGCCCGTGCGTGCGCACCACCCCCGCGATGGCCCTCCACCGCCCCCCAGGGGCTTACACTCGTCCGCTTTTCGGCTGAACGTAAGCGCTTTCTGTTGGACAGGGGGTGCGTCTAGGGGTTGTTTAGGAGGTGTCAGCGGGCATTAGGCGGTGTTCAGGTGGATATTGGGTCAGAAACGGCTCAAATTCAGCTGAAAAGTGGACGAGTGCAAGCCCCTGCCGCCCCTGCACGCTGCCCCGCGGCGCTCCCCCTGCGCCGCCGCCGCTTCCGCCACCGCCCCATCCCGCGCGCGCTGGCGCCATTTCGACGTCGCGCGGCACTCCCAGCGCGGGTGGGTCCGAGCCCACGGGCACACCCGCCACGGGCGCGGGCAGCGGCTCGCCCCACGCCTGGCCGAGGTCCGCCACCCGCACCAGCACCATGGTCCCGGCGGTGCCATCCACCGCCAGCCACGTGCCGTCCACTGTCGGCGCCCCGGTGCCAGAGGCTTACACTCGTCCACTTTTTAGCTCAACGTAAGCACTTACAGCGGGATAGGGGCATCGTTTGGGGGATGTCTTGTGGAGATCATGGGGTCTTCAGGGGTATTTAGGGTGTATTTTGTGTAAGAAACGGCTCATGTTGAGCTGGGAAATGGACGAGTGTAAGCCTCTACCCCGTGCCCGCCTCCGAGCCCAGGCACCCGCTGAAGTACACGTCCGGCTCAGCACTCCGGGAGCCCCGCCGCCCGTCGCCGCCGCCGCCGCCAATCTCCATGACCACCCGCCCCGTGGCCACCGCCACGGTGGCCGCAACCGCACCGCGCGCACTGCCGCCCCCGGCGGGGGTGCGCAGCTTCACGGTCCCAGCGGAGCTCCACTCCGCGACCAGGGGCTTACACTCGTCCACTTCTCAGCTCAACCTGAGCCGTTTATGAATCAACATACATCCTAAAACACTCCCTCACACTCCCTGACAACCCCTAAATACCCCGTAAACAACCCCTATGCCCCCTATCCCACAGAAAGCGCTACGAGTAACTTTGAGCCGAAAAGTGGACAAGTGTAAGCCCCTGCCCGCAACCAGCTCCAACGACGCCGCGAACGTTTGGGGAGTTTGCCTGCCGTCTTCGAACCAGTGGCCGCGCCACTGCCCCGGGAGCGTCTCCGCCGCCACCGCCGCGCGCCGTACCTGTGTGAGCAGGTGTGTAGGTGCAGGCTGATGTGTGTCAACATTATGGAACGGTTGTGGAACGGTTGTGGAACGGTCGTGGAACAGTTGTGGAACAGTTGTGGAACGGTTGTGGAACGGCTGTGGGACGGTTGTGGGACGGTTGTGGGACGGTTGTGGAACGGTCACCGGAACGGATGTGGAACGGATGTGGAACGGTTGTGGAACGGTCGTGAAACGGTTTTGGAATAGTCGTGGCTCGGTTGTGGAACGGTTGTGGAATGGTCTTGGAATGCTTGTGGGACGGTCGTGGAACAGCTGTGGAACGGTTGTGGAACGGTTGTGGAACGGTGGTGGAATGGTTGTAGAACGGTTGTGGATGGGTGTTACTTACCAGTCCCGCGGTGTCCACAGCTACGAGGCTGCCGCGCCCAACTGTGGCGAGGCGTTTCACCCGCCTCTTCGCCCCGCCGCTCAGCGGCTGGTACGAGAAAGCGGCTTCCACGCCGCGATCCCACCGCCAGGGGCTTACACTCGATAACTTTTCAACTCAACGTCAGCGCTTGTTGTTGTACAGGGGGTGCTTTTGTGGCAGACATGACTTAGGTTGAGCTGAGAAATGGACGAGTGTAAGCCCCTGCCCACCGCACATGGCACCGCAGACCGTCGGGCGTGGTCCCCGTGACCCTGCCCTGCCCCGGCACGTCCACCCCTTTGTGCCGCAGCGTCACGCGCGCATCGTCGGGGAGCGCGGCCCGCTCGTACGGCCTGGCAGACATTGATGTTGCTCGCCACGTCATAGGATGCCATTTTTTATATGACGTTTTTTTAAGCGTAACTCAAGCACCCGTGGGTACAAATTGCGCTGGATGAGGTAACGGCCATATTATCGGCGGTACTAATAGCGCACTCTTCCACCCGGCGCTACGCGCGCCCACCCTGAGTGAGGCGCAGACGCCTCTCAAGCGCATGCACTCTTTCCTGTTGCTCCCACGAGCGACAGCTTTTTCGTATCCTCGCAATTTCGCACGTGTCTGCTAGGCCCTGCCAGCTCGAGCGCCTCCACCGCAAGGCGCGCGCGGCTCTGTGCGCCGCGCTGTAGGGACGCGCACTTGTTGCCGTTCACGTCGGCGTCAGTCAACGCGTTTGTCCCCTCTCCTTGTCCTGACTTAAACGGCATTCGTATGACGTGGCATCCTGTAACGTGGCGAGCAGTCAAGGACCTACCGTGACGCGCGAGCTTGCGAGCGCCGACCCACGCCCTAGGGGCCTGGCAGGTATTGCTCGGCACGTCATATGATGCCATACAACTCAACCTCTACGGGCGGGCTCAATATGCGTGTCGATGACGTGGCGGGTGACAATTGCTTCGTGCCTACCGCGCCCAGGTGCCGAACGCAAGGAAGATTACCGCGAGGGCGCCAAAACATCCCAACACTATGATTGACGTAGAGTCAAGGGTTCCCCCGTCGCCCTCGTTATCCACGCCGCTGCTGCCGCCGCCGCGCCTGACGGCCCGGGCGGCAGCGCGGGGGAGAAGGACCAGGAGCGCGAGCGCCAGGAGGGGGACGCCGCCCATGTCGGTGACAATGACATTTCGGTGAAGTGGAAGACACGTTTCTTAGTCGAATGTCTCTACGCAGATCCGGTGGGGGGATCAATTCAACCGGGGCTGCTATATAAAATGGCGCGGGGTGTTGTATGCTCACGAGAATTGCTACGTGGCGTCGCAGACAGCTCGTTTCAGCTGAGCGCACCGCAGGCTCAAAGGGCAGCTCAACAGCAGCTCGTCGACGTTGTTTTTTATCCCACCAAGTCGTACACGCAGTGTACTCTCATATGTGTGCCTTGTTGAAATATCTGATATCACGCGGGGTGGGCGTCTCCACACACGTCTTGTCGTCGCACACGGCACGGACTCAATCGAAGACATGCTATCTAGCGACCAACCTGGCGTTGAAGCGAGTTCTTATAGCTCGCTAGTGAGAGAGACGGCTGATGAGAGCTTGATGCACGTCAGCGTTCGAGACGTCGGTCGCGGGGAGCGACCAACAGGCAGGCACCTCTGTCATTGTCATGATCATTCTGTTGTTACAAAAATCCTAACACAGAGCCGCGTCGGCGTCTGCGAATCTCTAAATAAATGGCGGGTGCTGTTATACCAGTACACACCCGGGCGTAGAAAACGCCCCGGCAAAACTATGCATACTTTCTGCTGATCAACTCAATAGACGTCACGGTTGCCAACGATTAGGGCCTTGCAAATATTACTCTCCGCGTCATGGGATGCCTATTCAATTCAGTGTCGGAGCGACGATTCCTGGTGAATTTCAATGCTGTGATTGGTGGAGAGGATGACTCCTGGTAAATTCCATGCTGTGATAGGTCGAGAGGATGACTGCTCACAAGGTGTTTCGGGGGTCCTTTTCATTTGGTTGGACCCAACAAACTTATGAGTCAGTCTGCTTGAAATAGCGGAGGGGTTTGGCCGACGCTCATGTTGTGAGCGCGTTGGGGCCCGATGAATGTTAGTAGAAAATTACAAGAAACAGACGTTCTGATTCGTCAAAAAGCCTCGATCCGATACCAATCCCCACACTGAGTTGAAGGTGTGTTGGAGAATTGGCAGGCAATGTTTCAATCATTGCGTTGCCGTACCGTTGATGTTGGGCGAGGGCGACATGGCCTGGCTCAGGTGCAGGCTCAGGGTGTAGTTCTGGCGCTGCACGGCGGCCAGCTGCTCCTCATACCAGGGACTTACACTCATCCACTTTTCTGCTCAACGTAAGCACTTTCTTTGGGATAGGGGGTGCACTGAGGGGTTGTTTAGGGGGTGTTTAGGGGGGGGTTTACGGGGTGTTCAAAGGGTGTTCAGGGGATGTTTAGGGGGTGTTTAGGAGGTGTCAGGGGCTATCAAGGGATGTTTGGGGTGTACCTTGCGTCAGAAACGGCTCAGGTTGAGCTGAGAAGTGGACGAGTGTAAGCCCCTGCCTGATACTGCGCGCACATGCGCTGCAGCTCTGCCACCCGCGGCCAGAGCCCAATACACGTGGTAAAGGATGTTTTCAGTGTGGGAAGTGGGTGGATGCCGGTCTCAGTTCAAAGTTGATGGTTTTGTCATACTGGTTGCCTTGCACTTGGGTCCGAAACGTGAGCAGCAGGAGGAGCAGCTGGAGGAGGAGGAGGAGGAGGATGAGGATGAGGAGGGGGATGAGGAGGAGGAGGAGGAGGAGGAGAAGTAGGAGGAGGAGGAGGAGGAGGAGGAGGAGGAGGAGGAGGAGGAGGAGGAGGAGGAGAGGGAGGTGGAGGAGGAGGAGGAGGAGAATGAGGAGGAGGAGGAGGAGGAGGAGGAGGAGGAGGAGGAGACATGTCATGAATGACGTGGTGAGCATGTTCCAGATGGTGTGACCCCACCTGCGTCTGCGCGGCCTGGCCCTGCTCCGCTTGCCGCTGCTGCATCACCTGCACCGCGCGCTTCAGTATCGAGTTCTCGTGCGCCAGCCCCTCCGCCGCCGCCTTGGTGTTGGCCTCCGCCCCCGCCGCACCCCCGACCGCTCCGCTCGCCACGGCACCCACAACCGCTGTCTCGAAGGCTTGTAGGACGCGCGTAGCGCGGTTGTGCGCGTCGGCGACGTCACCCGAGGCGGACATCTCCTGCACCAGTGCGCTGATCCACTGCTGCGACAACACTGCCGGCGCCGGGGCACCCGGCACAGAAGCGGACCGTGAAGCTACATTGGCGGCGGCGGCTTGCGCCTGAGCCTGTGCGGCCGCGGCAGCATCCACTGCCGCTGCGTTCACCTCCGCCTCCGCCGCCGCCGCCGCTGCCGCAGCCGCCTGCGCGGCAGCCTCGGGCGCGACGCCTGTTGCGAAGGGAGGGGAGGGTTGGGGGATGGGTCTCTCTGATATCAGAATCTCAGACAGGGAGGGCAGTTGCTCGTTTTGGGCATTCTTTCAACGGTGCACTCAATTGCGTGCACCCTTCGCGCAAGACTGGCGTTCGCCTCCAGGTCGCAAGGGGGCAGGAGGGGTTTCGCGAACGGAGCACACGCGGAGTTTGGGCATCACGAACGAGATGAACAGGTGGCGCCAACTCACCGCCTGGCGACGGCGCCACCGCCGCTGCTGCCGCCCCCCCCTCGTTCATTGACAGTTTGAGGCTCGTCAGCTGCCGTATCGCATCGTCGATGTCACCGCATTTCTCCAGGATGTTCGACACGTCCTGCGGGAGAAGAAAACAAGGGGGGGAGGGGGGGCGTCAGTGCGCAGCCTTGTATGGGGCGCGGGGCATGCGGCGCGCGGTTCGCCCGCGGGATACGCGCCCCACGAGGAAGATAAGATTCAACGCAGCGAGAGGGGGACCTGTGACGTCAGGTCTTAGATTATAGGTGGGGTCATAAGCGGGTGGGCTGGCCGCGTCAGCTAGGGCTCCCGAGTTAACGTGAGCAGGGCTAGCCGTGTGAGGATGGGGCGCGGCGCGCGGGCTCGATCGCGTGCGCGCCGTCACACGTAAAATCGCAGGGGGGGCGTGTGCCCGCAGATCTTTTAGGTCACGATTTACTCGAGGAGGCCTACTTACGTTCTCCATCTCGGCGGGCAGGCTGTCAATGAACCGCACGAGGTCCTCGGCCTGGCGCGCGTCGACGCTGAAGCCGCACGTGTGCAGCAGGCGGCGCGCGAAGGAGCTGCCGTTGCGGTGCCGCTTGTACCAGGAGCTGCAGCCGTCGCCGGCGTCGTGGCCTGAGTGGCGCCGTTTGCGGCTTTCGTTTGGGCTGAGGGGACTCAGGACGGAGGACGCCCCTCCCGTCAGGCACACGTCAGCCATGTAGCGCCTTGGGGTGACAAGCTAATAGCCGCCAGGCATGTCGAGCTCAGCAACACGTCTATGAACCCGAAGACGTCGCAGAAACGCGCGTGCCGCGCGCGTGGGTTGTGGCGTCCCGCGGCAACCCCCTTTGAGCTACCAAATAAAAAAGAAAACGAGGGGTCATAAACCATCAGCACGCATGACGCATCAAGAACAGGTGGCATGACCCCTCAATTTTAATAGGGTTTACGAGTGTCGGACAGAACCCGTTTACAGGAAATAGTGACTGTAAAAGAAAATTTAAGGGCTAAAAAGCCCTTGTAAAACGGCGTATTTATGCAAAAACAGCCCCAGAAAGCCCAAAAGTGCCTACAATTGCCCAAAATCGCCCAAAATCGCGCCTGCGGCGCAACCCTCGTAAACGGGTATTTTCGCCGAAAATCCCCTCGTAAACGGAGTATTTACGGAAATAAATAGTTTCTGTAAACGGGTTCTGTCCGATACTCGTAGGGTTCAGAAGGGTTTACAAAATAATATACCCCCCCGTTGTTCAGAAGGGTCTGTAACCCTAAAAAACCCTCCATGCTGCAACAAATTTAGGCGGGGGACAACGCCAGGAGTTGCGGTGACTTCTCACACTCGTAGGCACCGACGCGTCATTGCCAAGGCGTTAGACACACCGTCTATCCCCATACGCTCCGCCTCGAGACGCGAGGCTAACCCCTACCCCCCCTGTGACGCCGCGCCTGAGGGTGTGCGCGTTTGAACTCTGGGGCCATGCGTATCATGATCAAAGGAGGGATCTGGAAAAACACGGAGGATGAGATTCTCAAGGCGGCGGTGATGAAGTACGGCAAGAACCAGTGGGCAGGGGCTTACACTCGCTCACTTCAGAGCTCAACTTCAGGGCCTTCAGGACACATCCATCACGTTGCAGATCAACTTGAGCCCCTTCGGAACCCATCCACGGGTTAGGTTGGGTTACATGGGGACAAAAGTTTTTTACATAAGTTGAGCGGAAAGGGGCAAAGTAAGCTCAAATTGAGCGGGAATGGCAACGAGTGTAAGCCCCTGCCAGCGGGCGCGGATCAGCTCCCTGTTGGTGCGCAAGTCCGCGAAGCAGTGCAAGGCAGGGGGGTTCTTGATAAGACCGTCCCGATCGACGACGGACAGGCGATAAACCCAACTCGGGACGCGAACGAAAATTAGTGCCCACAGGTCGACCGGAGCAACCGCCACGAATCGTGTCCGCGGTTCCGCTCGTCTGTATGAGCAACTGACTCGAAGGTAAGTCATGCGGGCTTGTACGATCGCCGTTCGACACGTTGTTCTTAGTGACCCTTCTGCAAGGCGCGCTGGTACGAGTGGCTCGACCCTAGCATCAAAAAGACCGAGTGGACGAGGGAGGAGGACGAGAAGCTGCTCCACCTGGCGAAGTTGATGCCAACGCAGTGGCGCACGATCGCGCCCATCGTGGGACGCACGCCCGCGCAGTGCCTCGAGCGGTAGGGGCGTACACTCGTCCACTTATCAGCTCAACCTGAGCCGTTCCTGACACTCAAACCTTCCCCTAAACGCCTAAGCACCCCCTCCAACCCCGCCATGAATCCCCCCTAAACGCCCCCTAAACACCCCCTGTCACACAAAAAGCGCTTGCGTTGAGCTGAAAGGTGAACGAGTGTAAGCCCCTATCGAGCGGTACGAGAAGCTGCTGGATGCAGCGTGCCAGCGCGACGAGGATTACGACCCGACGGATGACCCGCGGCGGCAGGGTCTTGCACTCGTCCACTTTTCAGCTCAAAGTAAGCACATTTTGTTGGACACGTTGGGTGCAAGTTTTTCCCCCAGTCTATTAGACAGCGGGACACGGGGAGGTGTGACCACATTTCGTCCGATACGTAGGGTGCATGATCGTCCCCCAGTCTATTTGACAGGGGAACGCGAGGAGGTGTGATCAAAACGGCCTAGGTTGAGCTGGAGAGTGGACGAGTGTAAGCCCCTGCGCGGCGGCTGCGGCCGGGTGAGATCGACCCAAACCCGGAGTCCAAGCCCGCGCGCCCCGACCCCGTGGACATGGACGAGGACGAGAAGGAGATGCTGTCCGAGGCAGGGGCTTACACTCGTCCACTTCTCAGCTCAACCTGAGCCGTTGCTGACACAAAAACAAACCCTAGACATCCCCCGATACCCCATGACACCCCATGTCACCCCATGAACATCCCCTAAACAACCTCTCAACACACCCCCTATTCCACAGAAAGCGCTCACGTTGAGCTGAAAAGTGGACGAGTGTAAGCCCCTGGTCGGAGGCACGCGCGCGGCTGGCAAACACGAAGGGTAAAAAGGCGAAGCGCAAGGCGCGCGAGAAGCAGCTGGAGGAGGCGCGGCGTCTTGCGTCGCTGCAAAAGCGGCGCGAGCTCAAGGCGGGGGCTAAAACTCGCCCGCTTCTCAGCTCGACCTGAGCCCTTTCCATAACAAAAAACCCACCCTAAACACATACCCCTCATACCCCCTCATCCTCCCTCATACCCACTAAAAAAACCCCACACAAACTCCTTTCCCCATAGAAAGCGCTGAAGTTGAGCTGAAAAGCGAACGAGTGTAAGCCCCTGGCTCAAGGCGGCGGGGATCGAGACGGTGAAGCGCGCCAAACGCATTCACGGCATCGATTACAACGCCGAGATCCCGTTCGAGAAGAAACCCGCGCCGGGGCAGGGGCTTACACTCGTCCACTTCTCAGCTCAACGTAAGCGCTTTTGGTGGGACAAGGGGTGTTTAGGGGGTGGTAGAGGGGGTATTTTTGGCGTTTAGGGTATATTTTGAGTGTCACAAATGGCTCAAGTTGAGCTGAAAAGTGGACGTGTGTAAGCCCCTGCACCGGGGTTCTACGACGTGAGCGCCGAGCGCAAGCTGCAGGAGGACCCGTTCAACGAGGAGACGTTCAAGCCCGCGACGCTGGCGGAGCTCGAGGCAGGGACGTACACTCGTTCACGTTATAGCTCAACTTGAGCAACTCCAGGACCCATTCACCAGTCAATTTGGGTCATTTGAATCATACGGTGGACAGAAGAGCTCAACTTGAGCTGAAACGGGAAGGAGTGTAAGCCCCTGGCTGAAGGGCCCACGTAAGAAGGACCTGGAGGAGCAGCTGATGCGGCAGGACGTGAAGCGGCAGCGCATCAACGAGCGCCACGACACGCCGAGCGCCGTGCAGAAGATCAACGGTAGAGGCTTACACTCGACCACCTTTTCAGCTCAACGTAAGCACTTTTTGTGGGATGCGCTGGTTGGCGTCAGTCTGACAGTGATTAGAGCGGCTCAGGCTGAGCTGAAAAGTGGACGAGTGTTAAGCCCCTGATCAACGAGCTGAACGACCCCAGCAAGATCCGGCGCCGCAGCAAGCTGATGCTCCCGGCGCCGCAGGTGTCGGAGCGCGAGCTCGAGGATATCGCCAAGATGGGGGGCTCGGCGGCGATGGACCTGGTAGGGCGGTGCAGCTCGACCCAATCAAACCCTAGTTGAAAGCGCCCGGACCTCTGCGATTGAAACTAAGATATGATGGAGCGCTTTCAATTTTGGTTAATTTTGCTTTCAAATTCAACTTGCGTCACTACAACCTGGACGGCGGCGAGACGCCGGGCTCCTCGCTGCTGACGCAGTACGGCGGGAACACCCCCGCGCGCTTCACCCCGGTAGGGCGATGCATGTTGAACCTGTGAAAACCCGTGTTGAATGCGCCTGGACCTATGCTCTTGAAACTAAGATATGACGGACGGCTTTCAAACTATGCTTTGAATTCAACTTGCGCCGCTACAACCCGGGCGCCACCCCGGCGCGCACGCCCCAGGTGGGCGGGCACGACGTGATCCTGCAGGAGGCTCAGAACCTGCGCAAGCTGCAGACGGGGCAGAGCTCCCTGCTGGGCGGCGAGAACCCCACGCTGCACCACAGCGACTTCACAGGCAGGGGCTTACACTCGCCCACTTCTCAGCTCAACATAAGCCGTTTTGGTCAGTATGCCGGTTTTCATCCAGTTTGTAACGAGTTATTACCCATCTATCTACTGAAGGTACCCAACGTATTCAACAAAAAGTGCTCATGTTGAGCTGATACGTGGACCAGTGTAAGCCCCTGTTCACCGGTGTGACGCCCCGAACCAAGACCATGTCGACGCCCAACCCGCTGGCCGTGGCAGGCACGCCGGGCGGAACCCCCGCGCACGGCACCCCCGGCAGGGGCTTACACTTGTCCACTTCTCAGCTCAACCTATGCCGTTGTGTTGAGTGATCCGGTTTGTGTCCAGCTTGTGACGAGTTGTGACCCATCTATCTGCTGAAGGTACCCAACATATTCCACTAAAGGTGCTTATGTTGTGCGCTACTGAAGGTACCCAACGTATTCCACTTGAGGTGCTTATGTTGAGCTGATAAGTCGACGAGTGTAAGCCCCTGACCTCTGGCGGTGCGACTGCGACGCCGTCCACGATGGCGGGCACCCCGGGGCGCGGCGGCCGGGGCGCGCCGGGCTCCGTGTCCGCCACGCCGCTGCGCGACTCGCTCAACATCAATGACCCGGACGCCATGCTGCCGCCGGTGTCCGCCGCGGGTGCCAAGGTAAGGCGGTGCAGGTTGACCCCGTCATACTGCGTATTGAAAGCGCCTATGGTCTTAGCGCTTGAAGCCACAATTGTCAGTATCAAAACCCGTGTTGAAAGCGCCTATGGTCTCAGCGCTTGAAGCCACAATGTGATGAACCGCTTTCAAACTCTGCCTTCATTTTCAACTTGCGCCGCTACACCAAGGCGCGCCACGCCATGGTGCGCGGCGAACTCAAGGAGGGTCTGGCGGGTAGGGACATACACTCGTTCCCATTTCAGCTCAACTTGAGCTCCTCTGTCTACCGTATAACTCATGATTGTGTCCTGGAGTATCTCAAGTTGATCAGCACGAGTGTAAGCCCCTGCTGGCGGGGCTGCCGGCGCCGACCAACGAGTACCAGATCGTGGTGCCCGACCTGCCCGAGGACGGCGAGGAGGGCGACGGCATGGAGCAGGACGAGGACATGGACGAGGTGGTGGCGCGCGCGGCGGCGGTGCACGCCTCAGCGGCGGCGGCGGAGCTTCGGCGCCGCTCGCAGTGCGTGCAGCGCGCGATGCCGCGCCCGCCGGCGGAGTCCTCGGGCCCCGCGCCTGCCGGCACTGCCAACGCGGCGGAGGCGATGATCGCGGCGGAGCTTGGGATGGTACTGGAGCACGACGCCGCCAAGTACCCGGTGGGGAAGAGCGGCAAGCGGGCGCGCGAGGCAGGGGCTTACACTCGTCCATTTTCTCGCTCAACCTGAGCCGTTTCTGACGCAAAATACACCATAAATACCCCCTGATACCGCCTGATACCTCCTCGACACCCCCGAAACAACCCCTGAGTACACTCCCTATCCCACTCAAAGCGCTTACATTGAGCCGGGAAGTGAACGAGTGTAAGCCCCTGGCACGAGATGCCCGCGCTGGCGCTGGTGCTGGAGGAGGAGATGGCATTCGCCGCCGCGCTCGTGTCGCGCGAGGCGGCTGCGGTCAAATCGGCGATGGGCCACGACGACACCGAGGACGAGGACTACGCGGCTACCGCAGTCGCGGTGCACGGCGACTGGATCGTCCAGGCTGAAACGGGCAAGGCAATTCCCAAGCGGTCTGCGGCGCCCGCGGACCGTGTCGCGGCGGCGTCCGCGGAGCACGAACGCCTGCGGAACGAGATGGAGAAGGACGCCAAGCGCGCCGCCAAGGTAGGTTGGTGCGGGTTGGCCCTATCAAACCCGTGTTGAAAGCGTCTGGAACTAAGCGCTTAGACCTGAGATATGATGACCTGCGTACAAGTTTTGCTTTCAATTTCAACTTGCGCCGCTACACCAAGCTCGAGCAGAGAGTCTCGATGCTCACCGCAGGGTTGCAAAAGCGCAGCGTCGACCTGAGCTCCAAGCTTGGCGACCTGTGCGGACAGCTGGCGACCAGCGAGGTAAGGCGGTGCAGGTTGACCCTAACAACCCCACATTGAAAGCGCGTACATCTAAGCGCTTGAATCTGGAATATGATTAACTGCTTTCAAATCTGCTTTCAAATTCAACTAGCGCCGCTTCAGCGAGGAGGAGAAGGCGAGCTACGAGAACCTGTACGCGCAGGAGCAGCGTGCGGCGCCGCGCCGGATCGAGGAACTTATGGAGCTGTTATCGGCGGCGGCGGCGCGCGAAAAGGGCCTGCAGGAGGCAGGGTTCGGCGGATATCCCTTGCCACGTCATCGAATCGTAGTTTGAACCCTCGTATCTTCAGTAACAAGGTATCCTAGAAGGGTCTGCAGCGGGTTTGGCGGATATTGCTTGCCGCGTCATCAAAACGCAGGTTGAACCCTCGTCTCTTGAGTTAACAGGCATTCTATGACGTGGCGAGCAATATCTGCGAGACCGTAGCTGGAGGTCTACGAGACGCGCGCCGCGGAGCTGGCGGGACTCAGCGGCACCGCGTGATTGGCTGCGTGTGGTGACAGGTGGAGGGTGCAGGGTCGGTGATTGGCTCCGTGTGATGACAGGTGGAGGGTGCGGGGTCGGTGATTGCCTCCATGTGATGACAGATCGAGGGTTCAGGGTCGGTGATTGGCTCAGTTTGACGACAGGGTGACAGGTGGAGGGAGGGCTCTGGGACGGTGATTGGCTGTATGTGATGACAGGTGGAGGGTTTAGGGTCGGTGAGTGGCTCCGTGTTATGACAGGTGGAGGAGACGGAAGGAGGGTGGAGGGTTGGTGTTTGCTTCGTGTGATGACACGTGAAGGATAAAACGTTGTTGATTCGCTCAGGCCTGTTGATACACCCCGTGTCATGTGTCAGGACTGGTTCAGGTTTGAGGGTCGGTGATTCGAGTCCCACACAAAGAAGCAAATAACTTTGCAGATGGGGGGGGCAAACGGGAATGGCGCGGAGCGCAGTAATGTAAGACTTTCGATCCTTACTTTATTCGTGTTTCAAATTTCGTCGTATCTTCGCTCGTGAAACGCGCACACACAGTACTACAATGCATAGATGGAATCACTCTCGTCGTGTCATCGTTCGCAGCAGTCCATCTCCTCGCGGGGGCCAGGGCGAAAGCCTGGCATTTTCATATACACGCGAAAGCGTCTCTCTCGGTCTGTCTCACAAGGCGCGAAAGACACCCGGGGTCCTGGAGGCCGACGGCCGCGGCCTCACCGCCGGCGGCACCACACTGCCCTTGGGGGTCCCCGGCATGACCGAGGAGATAGCTGCCTGCACCCGCGCCTCCACGTGCACGTTGTCCACCGTGGCCAGCCGCCCGCTCGCGCCGACGGTGGCCACGCCGCCACCGCCGCCTCCTTTGGAGCTCTTGCCAGCACCAGCATCGGCGGCAGGGGCGCTGGCGCCGGCCCCGGAGGCTGATGCGGCATCGGCAGCGGCTTTCTTGCCCCTCACTGTAACGGCGCAACTTGACATTGAAAGCAAACATTGAAAGCAGTAAAATATTTTATAGTTCTAAGCGCTCAGACCTTAGGCGCTTTCAACAATGATTTTGAGAATGTCAACATGCACCGCCCTACTTCGCGGAGTGGGGGACAGGCTTGGCGAGCTTGTCATGGTCCATGGCGTCCGCGCGGCAGGGCCAGGCCGGTCGGACCCTCCCGCGGTTCATTACCACAGTCACAGGACATCCCATATCGATACTGTCATCTCCCGTACCGATCGAGTCATCCTCCATATCGATACTGTCATCTTCCATATCGATACTGTCATCTTAGGGTCATGGCCCATATCGATACTGTCATATTGTCATCCTGTGGACAGGATGACCTGATCATATCCTTTCACTCTGCTCTTAACTTGAGCACTGAGAGGTACTCCGCGGGGATAACCCGAGTGCCTGCAGGATAAAGCAGCTTAAGTTGAGCTGAAGAGGGGACATTGTAAAGCCCTGCGACGCGGCCGGTCTTCTTGGGGTGGTCCAGCTTGCTGCCGCTGGCCAGGGCCGTCCGCTAGGAAGCGCCTGGTCTGTTACCCGTATATAATTACTTGGCGAGTAAGTACTCGGTCGAGCTCTTAACTCGTCAGATCACTTACTTACTTACTCAACTTACCTAGCTGTAAGAAAGACCAGGCACTGGCTTTCCGTGCCAGATCAACTCGAGTCGTTTTGTCCCAGAAATCACCTTCAAAACACTGCCAAGAGGCTCAAGTCAAGCGATCACGGGAACTAGTGTGACTGTCGGGATGTAGAGCGTGTAAGCCCCGGGTTGTCGCCCCCGGGTTTCACCCGGAACCCCGTGCGTCGCCCTGGCCCGCGTGCCTACCACAGTACGTCAGACTAACAGAGAGCGTATGGAGGCACCAGGATTTCGCCCTCGAACCTCGTGCTCCCCAACCAACGCGAGAGAGTATCTGATATAAGGAGGCGCCAGGCTTTCGACTTGCCCGCGTGCGAGAGGGAGACGCTTCCGCGTGTAGACAAGAGGCACCAGGCTTTCGTCCTGGACCCCGTGAGCGACACACAGAGACATACGCGTCCGCGTGTATGATGGAATAAGCAGACACCTCCAGACGTTGCCCCCGCCCGCCCCCCGTGGGAGCGCAGAGTCTGTGGCTTACACTCGTCGAGTTTTCGGCTCAACATAAGCGCTTATTATGGGATAGGGGTGCGTTTAGGGGGGATCTAGGGGGTGTTTACCAGGTGTCAGGGGGTGTCAGATGGTGTTAAGGGGTGTTCACGTGTGCTTTCGTGTCAGATACGGCTCAGGTTGAGCTGGGTTGTGCACGAGTGTAAGCCCCTGGGCAGTGTCTGACCCTGCGGGAGGCGAGACCTAGCTTGGTGTCCTTGAGCCAGGGGCTTACACTCGTTCACTTCTCCGCTCAACCTGAGCCGTTTTTGTCACTGAATATCAATGGACCACCCAGCGTATCTCACGAAAGGCGCTTATGATGAGCCGAAAGTGGACGACTGTAAGCCCCTGCCTTGAGCTGCCGCCGTGAGTCCGCGGTCTTGGAAGACGGCTTGTCCTTGTCGGCGTGCTGGGAGCGGGTCATGGCGGCGGCGGCGGCGGCGCCGGCGGCGGCGGCAGCGGGGGCGGGGGCGTGGGGCGGGGTGGGGCGGGGCGGGGCGCGGTGCGCGGGGATACGTGGCGGGCGGCGGGGGGCGTGCGCTGCGGGGAGTGTAAAGGGTGGGGAGTGTAAAGGGTATGGGTCGTTGTTGTTGTTGTTGTTTAGTGTGGCTTTCCCAGCTGCAACTTGAGATAGATTCTGCTACTCGTAAGAGTTTAAAAAGCCAGTCAGTGATCGAAACAGGTGTCAAATTCTGTCCTAAATCTGTTCCGGCTCAAATTGAAGCCGTCTATGTCCATGCAATCTCAATGATGCTTTATTGATTTATAGAGCTAGTGCCTAGTCTGTAAAGCTCTAGTATCCTAGTACTCTAGTAGTACTTACGTTTGGCGAGTCGTGACTCGCCAAACGAAAGTACTAAGATACTAGTACTAGTACGCTTTACAGACTAGGCACTAGAGCTCTACTCCCTCAATTGACCGATGTACATGAATCGTCGTTTGGTTGGGAGGGTGGATTCTTTGGGCAAGACTGAGCGCCGTAACAGTCTTTCATCCGGCCTCCACGCGAAGCCGCTGGCGGTGAACACATCGCTAAATACGAGTCATTGGTGGACACCGAGGGCAACTGAAGGCACGCACATCATTGTTTCCGAGGCGATTCTGTGAAGGTTAGCGTCGCGGCGCGCGCGCGGCGCGTGACAGAGGAGTACAATTTGAATAAAGCAGTTTTTTCTGTTTATTTTACACCGGTTGCATCAAGGTAACAGGGGCCAGGGCGAAAGCCTGGTGCCTCTCTATACACGCGAAAGCGTTTTCTCTCTCTCTCTCTCTCCGTGTGCATCAACGTGTGCCACTATTTTTTATCTTGTGTGTCGTCATCAGCGTCTATGGCCGTAGTTGTCAGCTTTCGAGTGACAGTGTTGCTCGACGGTAGGTGGTGTAATCATTGTGTGCTTAATATACTCCGGAGTCATCAAATATGCGCAAATTGCCGCCGTTCTTCGTACTCTGCGACAAAAGATCAGCCGGTAACTCACCCGAACAACCGAGGAGAATGGCCATGTAACGTAGGGTGATAAGTTATGCGACCTTGTCCCACAAACCTTGAATGATGTACAGTTGAATTGTTGTCCAGTCGTCCACCGTCTGCAGCGTGTCGAGGAGGTTCTCGAACTCGGCCGGAAGGGTAGCGGTTTGCACGTCCGCGACACACGGCGGCGGGCATCCCAACCGGGTGTCGCTGAGGTCCAGCGTCTGCAGCGATGCGAGGTTGCCGAACCCGACCGGAAGGGTGCCCAGCCGGGTTCCGCTGAGGTCCAAGGTCTGCAGCGCGGTGAGGTTCCCGAACCCGACCGGAAGGTCGTACAGCCGGGTGTCGCTGAGGTCCAGCGTCTGCAGCGCGGCGAGGTTGCCGAACCCGGCCGGAAGGGTGGAGAACCGGCTGCCGCTGAGGTCCAGCGTTTGCAGCGCGGTGAGGTTCACAAACTCGGGCGGCGGAGCACAACCGCTATAGAGATCCTTACCTCCAAGGTCAATCTTCACCACCCTCCCGGCATCCGCGCCGTCCACGCCGATGACGACCCCCGGCCATTCCAACATCGACGCCATGGATGGCCACAGATTGGAAAGCTGCGGGCAAGATTGGCGCCAAATGTCTAGTACGTCCTTGTCATCTTTCCCATTCCTAGGAGCAAGGCCTGGCACATACTGCCCGCCACGTCATCACACGCAAGTTCGAATTCTCGTGTATTGATTAATGGCGTCCTTTGACGACGCAAGCAACGTGCCGGGCCCTACGCAACCGGTGGAGGTCCAGCAAGGAGAACGGCAACTCGCCGTTCCAGGTCGAGTATCTTGTAGCAGGGAACATATGGTAGTAGCATCACGTGGTAAGCGTGACCGAATATTAAGAGGTTCACGCGGCAGGCTTTATGTCAAGTGATTTAGTCTTCTGACACCATCTTGCGTGCATGCAACCCCACCGTCAACTCTGCGGCGGCGAGCTCCCCGGTGGCTTCCTCGGCGGCGGTAGTGATGTTGACGAGCTCTGTTTGGGCAGCGGCGAGTGCATCAGTGACAGCCTCGGCGGCGGCAGTAATGTTGACGAGCTCAGTCATGGCGGCGGCGAGTGCATCGGCGCTGGCCTCGGCAGCGGCAGTAGTGTTGATTGCGAGGGCAGCGGCGGTGGACTCTGCCTCCTCCTTAGCAGTGGCCAGCTCTGCGGCGCTATCAGCGGCAGCGGCAGTAGCGTTGACGGCGAGGGCAGCAGCGGTGGACTCTGCGGCGTCCAAGGCGGTGCCGAGCTCGAGCATCATGGAGCAGGGAACAATCACTCGGTAGTAGCATCACGTGGTGAGTTCACCAAATATCACCGGGTTCACACGCGGGAGACGCTTCCCCGTACAATACAAAGGCACCATGTTTCCGCCCGAGCCCCATGACAGAGACGCTTCCGGGTGTAAGCAGGCACCGTTCTTTAGCATTTGCCGACGTTATGCACGTAGATCACACAAAACGGGGTTCACACACGCATGTAGTCGAGGTATTCAGAGTTTTGGCTTCAAAGGTGTCGCATCCCACGTGCTTGCAACCCCACCGTGGCCTACGCATTCACCATCTGCGCTGCAAGGATGGCGATTTGCTCCTCGAGCTCGAGCGTCACGTAGCAGGGAACGCACATCAACAGCCGCACGTGCTCTTATTACCGGATACACGGTGTTCACACACTCAGGCATTTCGATCTAAGCGTGTTTACGTTAAGCTCCATAGCCAAAATAGAAAACCAAGTATTTGGATCTACACGGTGTACAACCACCTCGATGACACCCTCACGTGGTTGGGAGCAAAAACAAAGTTCGAGTATAACATATTGAAAAACATGGTGAAGGACACAGCAATGCACGGCGCATGGGAGGGTGGGATCGGAGACGTTACGCGGACAGAAGATAGAGGAGCATGTCACTAGAGCGTGCCAACATGGTGTGCCACCCTAGCCGCCTTACCGTATCCGCGTTGCCGAGGAGGCCGCGGCTGCGGCGCACGAAGGAGAAGTCGGTCGAGGAGGAGAAGGAGGAGGAGGCGGTCGTGGTGGCCGAGGCGGGAGGCGCGTCCTGGAGCAGGCGGCGAGGAGCTGCGGCGGGGCCGGGCGTGTCGTGCACAGCGCAGGTAGCGGTCAGGAGCGCGACGCAGAGCACCGCGGCGAGCGCCGCTGCGGGCGGGGCGGGCGACGGCATACTACGGGCGGACGCAGGTTGGCGGAGGCGGAGGGGCCGAGACGCGTGGCTGAGGAGCGTGTACACGCGCCAGGTCTTGCGGGCTTCGCGCGGGGAGGCACGAGGCCACGCTGCGACGGCTGAGAGGTGAGAGCGTCGACTTCGCGATATCGGCGTCGCTCACGTGGCGCGGTCGGGAGGACACGTGGAGGAGGCGTCACCGACGCGTGTCGTCGTTGTGGCGGCCTGCCACGCGCGTCTCTCAGAGTCTCAGTCCTGTCAGTTTGCGTGCTTGAGTTCCGCTTCGAACAGTCCGACTTCCGGCGATGCCCTAGGTTGGGAGCTGAGGTTTAAGCACGAGTTGCGTGTGGGATGGCACGGGACTGCCCGATGGCTTGCAGATTATTAGAATAATATGAGTACTTAGACAGCGTCGTCGAGCTCGTCATCTTCCGCAGTCTTGCCTCAGATTTTTGGCCTCGAGACCGTCGCGCTTAGTTTTGAAATGTCAAGCACCTCCGCCTCCCCGCCTCCTCGTTCCAGCCGCAATACGCCGATTTCGGCATATCGCCTGTGTGAGACGCATATCCAGAGTTGCGGACAAAGCGTCAGTGCTCCGCGCGGGACAGCGGGCGCTAGGCTGAATGCCCATACAGAGTTGCAGACAAAGCTGGACCGCGCCGCGCGGGAAGTGATATATCGAAATCGGCCTGTTGCGAGTCAGGTTCCCATCATACTTGGCCCCACCGTTCCTGCACCTGCCGCAGAGGCTTCCCGAGCTCGTGTTGGCGGAGGTGCTACGGCGGCTGGACTCCACGGACCGCGCGGCCGTGCTCGCGCAGGTGGGGCGGCCGTGGCTGGCGGCGGTGGTGCCTGGACGCCGCGCGCATAGTGACAAGATATCATCCGAGATCGATATGGGAGATCAATATAGGGATATCCATATGGGAGATCGGACATCAATGAGATATCGATGGGGATGGCATCATCTTGGATATCGATATGGGATATGGGCTGATGATATCGGAAATGACAGTATCGTTTCGGTCATCTCCCATATCGATATGGGATATCTTGTCACTGTGGCCACGTGCGCCTTTCACCGTCCGTCGACCGGCTGCGCGGGCCAAGGCGCGCGGGTGTGTTGCTCAGAGCGGGCACCTGGAGGCGTTTTGCAGTGTAACGCAAATATCGATAATTAGACTTTGATGGGTATCACGTATCTATCGGATCAAAATGCTCATAACTGCGTGTATCACGTATCAATCGATCAAATTCGCTACAACGTCGATATTATCGATACGTACGCTATACTATCGATACTGGCAGTTTGCATTTATTCTCTGAAACGTATTTCCTAAGAGGAGTCCACGCCAACTCACCTCATCAATCCCAGGGTCCGTTGCGTCCACCCGGTCCGCTCCCCCGCAGGCGGCGTTAGCGCCCCACAAAGCGTTCCCTCCATCAAGTTCGTACTTCGTTGAGCACTCGATTGCGATTTCGCGATCGGTAGGCGAATTTTCCCAAAAGCATTGAATTTGTATTTGTTGTTCGTCTACTCGTACTTCAGTACTGACTGACAGAAGGTATTGTCCTTTTGATGAGCATTTCTGGTATCGTTTCAAACTTCTAACTTGCTATGATACATTGAACCCAAACCACGACCCACCCAATCTCGTCGCCCCGATCCGCCCTGATCCACCCGCGCCCACACCAAGCGGACAAACTGGCTCACTCGTCAGTGGACTTGTACGACACCATGCCCTCCACCTTGTGCACCTTGCTGGAGGGTCATTAAACCCAGTCTCCGCTTTGACTCCCCCCTGAACCCCTTGAATACAGCCTCTCGACCAATCAGGGACGTGGGCAAACGATGGACTGTCCATTGACCAATCAGGGACCACACACGTTGACGTACAAAGTTGGCGCGAAACGTGCAAGAAAATTCAGCCAATCAAGTTTCAGTAGATCTCCATCTCGGTCAATGAGGGCCTTCTGCGTTAAATTTAACGCGGAGTCTGGGCTTCAGAACATGCAACTCGAACCGAGACCGGAGCACTTACCCACAGGGCGAATGCTCATACAGACACGAGGACACGAAGCGTCGATTCAACGTCGGTGGAGTGACAGCTACCGGGGCTGAGTGTGACAGCCCTGGAGCTCCCTCTTTGGCTGCCTGTGTGAGGTTCATACACCTCCAGTTAAAACCACTAGTTTCCTAGATCGTCTGCGTGGTTCACGAGTACCACCGCAGGGATTGACTGAGTGGAACCTTAAGATCCGCACTGTCAAACAGATCGTGGACCCCCCTGCCTTGGTGGTGAAGGAGCGCAGTTTGACCTGCTCAGCGTGCGACGCGATGTACCGCGGGTCGCTCTCCCACCAACAGGGCCCGCCGGATATTAACATTGCTCGCCACGCCATAATGCCATATAACTCACAAGGATTCAAAATGCGTGTCGATTACATGGCGGGCAATATCTACTTGTGTGCCCAGAGTGACAAGATATGATCCGATATCGATATGGGAGATCGATATGGGATATCGATATGGCAGATTGGACATCAATGGGATATCGATAGTCGAAATGGGATATGGGTTATCGATATAGGATGCGGCATATCGATACAGTCATCTACCATATCGATATGGTCATCCTGGATATCGTGATGGGATATAGTCTAATGATATGGGAGATGACAGTATCGATATGGTCATCTCCCATATCGATATGGGATATCTTGTCACTCTGGTGCCCACCTCCCACTCCTTGGGCACCGGCGTCCAGGGCCACCACAGTGCATCATATTTGTGTTGATGTGTTTGCTCATGTTGATGGGTACACACCCCGCTGCTGCCGCCTGTGACCGTTTGCTCACGGTGATGGGTGGACGTCTTCAATACTGCAACGTGTTCGATCGTGAATACATTTTGTGGATGGATGGTGTCGACATGTCAATGGGACTGCGGGCAATAAGTGCATCACAACATCGTAAAGAACTCTAGAGATATCCCTGAGGCCAGACCAAGTGATGTGTTTCAGGATCCGAACAACATTTTGGGTGGATTCGCGGCGGGGCGGGGGGCGAGGCGGATCGGCGTGTCGGTCTAAATCGTATGGGCGAAATGACCCTCCAATGTAAATCCTCGGAACCCCAAATAACCATAAACCCAAAGGAGAGTACGCCGTATGAGCAAAACGACCGAAGAACCCGACTCATTTCGTCCGTTATCGCCCAACATCGGCGGGGGGGTCGCTCGGATGCTGAATTCCACTTGGATTGGCCTTACCGCGCTGTCTTTGTTGGTGTACACCAGGAGGTCGAACGTGCACGGCTCCTCCAGCAGCGGCAGGAACGTGACCGAGGCGGTGATCTGGCGGATTATGGCGGAAATTTCCTGCGTGATTTCCTTCTCGGGCTTGTCCGGCCCCTCGCTAGGGGCTTACACTCGTCAACTTCTCAGCTCAACCTGAGCCGTTTCTGACACAGAATACACCCTGAACACCCCCGGATACTCCTTTATGCCCCCTGACACCTCCTAAACACCGAGTGAACAACCCCTAAATGCACCCCTATCCCGCAGAGAGCGCTTGAGTTGAGCCGAAAAGTGGACGAGTGTAAGCCCCTGCCCATCGCTCGCCTCCGTCACGGCGTTGTCACCCTCGATGCAGGGGCTTACACTCGTCCACTTTTCGGCTCAACGTAAGCGCTTTCTGTGGGATTGGGGGTGCATTTGCGGGTTATTGAGGGGGTGTGTAGGGGGTGTTAGGGGGTGCATAGGTTGCGTGAAGTGTCAGAAACGGCTCAGGCTGAGCAAAAAAATGGACGAGTGTAAACCTCTGCCTCGATGTCAAACACCCACCGCTCCAGCACCTCCTTGGACCCCACCGCCGTGATGTAGAGCCGCAAGTTGAATTTAAAAGCAGAATTGAAGCAAAATTGAAAGCGTTCCATCCATACCTTAGTTTCAAGAACAGAGATCCGGGCGCTTTCATCTCGGGTTTCATTCAAGGGCATAAACTCGTTCCCATTTCAGCTCAACTTCAGCTCTTCTTTCCACCGTATATCCCAAGTTAACTCACGAGTGTGTCCTGGAGTTACTCAAGTTGAGCTCTGACGTGAACAAGTGTAAGCCCCTGGTTTCATTGGGTCAACCAGCACCGCCCTACCGTGATGACCAGCACCAGCTTCTGCAGCATCTTCGCCATCAGCCAATCGTTGATCTGCTGTAGCACGTCCACCAGGTACGCCTTCAGCGACTCGTCATTCGTCACCAGCATGCCGTAGCCCAGGGTCTGCCATATATTGCTCGCCACGTCATAGGGTGCCAGTTTATCGGCAGTACTAGTACAGCCTGTATCTAGATAGGAGCGTCGCTCCTATCTGCTTCTCATTCTCCCACGAGCGACAGCTCCTCGCATGACTCGCACCTTTGCGTGTTTATAGCACGTATCTCTGGAGTCTTAGCGCTGTAATACATCCATCGACACGTGGCAGACTGGAGCAGAGCGCCGCCTAGTTACATCAAGAAACGAGGGTTCAAAACGCGTGTCGATGACGGGCGAGCAACACCTGCCGGTCCCTACCCAGCCCATACTTCTGCTTGCGCTCGAAGCTCTCAGGCGGGTAGATACCGCGCTGGTACAGGATACTGTTCACCGCATACCCCACGCCAGGGCCGTGTGTGAGTACCTCGAACGGGTTACTACAATCGTTCCCGTCGTGGCGCAACTGGAGGGTACTCGAGATACCAAGCGGGGGACACCTTCAGCAGCTGTGAAGTCGCAGCCATGGCTATCACAGCTGTTACGGCGTCCGACACATACACACACACATCTTCTCCCTGTCCATGGCAGCTCAAGGTAAGCCCCTCGAGGCACCAAGTGGTGTGTCCCTGACAGCTTGAATGGCATTAGGGACAAATCCAAACCACAGCGAGGAGAAGGTGGAGGAGGGGGAGGGGGAGGATGGCGATGGTTGTGATGAGGTGGGGGCGGACGTGAGGAGGTGGACTTCCGGAGGAGGAGGAGGAGCGGTGCGCGGCCCTGCCCGAAGAACTCGGTGACGATGGCGGTGCTGCCCTTGAGCGTGATGTTGTTCTTGGTCGCCTGCGCCCAGGGGCTTACACTCGTTCCCATTTCCGCTCAACTTGAGCTCACCTTGCCCCTGTCTGCTAACTTGAGCTGACTTTGACCGCCATATAACCCGAACTAACCCATGGATGTGTCCCGAAGGTGCTCAAGTTGAGCTCTAAAGTGAGCAATGTGTCCCGAAGGTCATCGAGTTGAGCTCTGAAGTGAGCGAGTGTAAGTCCCTGCCTGCGCCGTCGCCATCCTGCCCGTCCCCTCGTGTACGTGCCCCCCGCCTGTGGCCCCCGCGTCTCCACGCTCGCTCGCTTCCGATTAGTGGTAGTTGGCGGATCCCTCTCCCTCTCTTGCCTTGAGGTGGAAGGTGCGCGACGATGCGTGCGGCGGCGACTGCTGCGCGCCTGGTGCAGCGCAACACGATTTTCAAAATTGGAGCGTGTAGCGCGGAGCGCTCGTCAGAGAAAAGCCGTTGTTGATGTGTCATGTGTAGCGTTGCTCGGCGAAGCAATAACACTCACAGGCACGCCGACGCCGACGCCGACGCCGACGCCGCCGTGTTAGTCACGCGCTCCCGGGGCGTCGCAGGTCCCTCGTATTGTGTCTGTCGCGTCGGCTGCCCTCGAAGCTGTACAAGGCACGTGGCGAGGGGGCTCCGCGGCGTCGCGTGACGCCCGGGAGGCATGGACATGCGGCAGCATGGTATCGGCACCCTGGAGCGTGCCATGGCCACCGCCTCCCTCAGCTCCAATCCCGGCGGCCGCGGAGGAGGCGCTAAGGCCTCCTCCTCCAACCCCGCGACAGGTAGGGCCCGAAAGATGCTCCCCGCCGCGTCATCCAGTGCGTTGTCAACCGTCGTGTCTTGAGTTACAAGGCATCATGACGTGGCGAGCAATACAAGCCTGGCCCTAGCGAGAGGCGCCGGGGCCGGGGCCGGGGCCGGTACCGCCGGGGCCTTCAGAGGTAGCGGCGGCGGCGGCGGCGGAGGCGGCGACGGCACCCCGCCCATCCTGCGCGTGCCCCGCGCGGTGGGGCCCCGCAGATTGTGCTTGCCACGTCACACGCTGGCACTTAACTCAAGACACGAGGGTGTTAAATGACACGCCTGACGTGGCAGGCATAATCCGACAGGCCTTACCGTGCGGTGCTGCAGCACTACGTACTGCCCGCCCTCACTGTCCGCGACTTGTGCGCGCTGCAGGCCACTTGCAAGGTAAGGCCCCTCGGATACCGCTCGCCACGTCATAGGATGCCGTCGCCGCGTCATCGGATGCCGTTTGACTGTAGAAACGAGGGTTCATGACGTGTGTCGACGACGTGGCTGGCAATGTCATTCAGGCACTAGGGCAAGGAGCTTCACGAGGAAGCTTCCGTGGAGGGCATCTGGCGCGACCGCCTGCGAGCGGACTTCGGCACCGAACCAGGCAGCGACGGCGAAGGGTCGAACCGGCGCCACCGCTACCCCGCGCAGTGGCCGGCACAGCGCGCCTACGGACTCCTTGCCGAGGTAGGGCTCGGCGGACGTTGCTCGCCACGTCATAGGATGCCTTGTGATTCGAGAAACAAGTGTTTAAAATTCGTGACGATAACGTGGCGGGCAATTCTTGCCAGGCCATTGCTCGTCATGTCATAGGATGCCTCGTGACTCAATAATCGAGCGTTCAAAACGTCAATAATGTGGTGGGCAAATTGTTGGCAGGCCCCACGCCGAGGGCCCGTCCAAGTGGGTGAAGCACGCGGAGCGGGAGCGCTTTCCGGCAGGGGCTTACACTCGTTCACTTTTCAGCCCAAGGTAAGCGCTTGTTGAGATCCAGGGGGTGCATCTAGGGGTTGTTCTAGGGAGTGTTTTGGGGGTATCAGGGGGTGTCAGGGGGTGTATAGGGTGTGTTCTCGTGTTACAATCGGCTCAGGTTGAGCTGAAAAGTTGACGAGTGTACGTCCCTGCTTCCGGGACCCGGTCAGTGAAAGGAAGTCGAACGCGTCGCCGTCGGCGGCGCGACTGTCGTCTTCGGCGGGACGTCTGTCGTCGTCGTTCTCGAATCCCACCAAGCGTTCCTCGCCGCCCGTGCCAGCGCTGTGCCTCCACTCGCACGAAGTGGGGCGGTTCAGGTTGACAGTATCAAAACCCCATTTGAGAGCGCCTAAGGTTTCAGCGCTGGATACCATAACATTGATGCACCGCTTTCAAACTTTGCTTTCAAATTCAATTTGCGCCGCTACAACATGGGGACTCTCATGGCCGGGTATGCTGATGGGTACATTCGCATGTTCGAGAGGCGGCGTGTCGACGACGTCGACGAAGACGAAACAGAAAGAAACAACGACGTTGACAACGGCGGTGGCAACGGCGGCGGCAGCGGCGGCGACGGCGGCAATGGCGGCGGCGGTGGTAGGGCAGTGCAGCTTGACCCTATCAAACTCAGGTTGAAAGCGCCTTGGAACTAAACACTTGAAACTAACATGTGAC
>Ga0307489_10000160_pt1 | contig 35802 bp, 56 predicted proteins | sample SB12metaG_FD_202247 | JGI IMG/M metagenome (GOLD analysis project Ga0307489, IMG submission 202247) | Sea-ice brine microbial communities from Beaufort Sea near Barrow, Alaska, United States - SB 1.2 | ecosystem: Environmental > Aquatic > Marine > Coastal | place: USA: Alaska | collected... | reverse complement strand
TCACGAGGCTATGGCCATGTCCGTCGAGATGAATATGAGAGAGCAGTTCGCCGAGGAGGTCGCTCCCGCCGACAAGGAGATGTGTGAGGATGAGTGGGATAATCCTCATCTGGACGACGACGAGAAAACAAGGCGCCGGAAGATCTTTGCCGAGCTGCGACTTCCTTCAGTGGCGCAACACAACGCGCAGCGCTTTTGGTCGCCCCCGCCGCGGCCGCCGCCGCCTCCGCCGCCGCCTCCGCCCCGCCCGCCACCGCCGCCGCGCTGAAGGAGCGTGCGAGCGGCCGCGGCCCCGGCGCTCGCGTCCGCGTCCACCGACGGTGCTGACACGGCCACGAGCTCGTCCGCCGTGGCATTGGTGAGGACCGTGAAGGACCCGTCATTTGGAGAACCCCCGGGTGAGTAGGCGGACGTGGGCGTCCTCGCAGCGTCGGGTGGGCTCGCCGCAGCGCTGTCGTTCATGAGCGCGCGAACCGGCGGCGAGAGCGGTGGTCGTTGACCGTTCGCGGGCATCGGGGCGCGCGGCCCATCCTCGTGGGTCCCCCCCCCATTGAGGCTGGCGTCGCGGAAGAGGAGTCCGCGTGCGTTAGCCGGAGAGGCCAGCACGGCGAGGAGGAAGAAGAAGATAACCGCGATAGCCGAGAAAAGAAGCAGCAACGCCGGCAAGCCGCGGGCTCCCGGTCCATGCGAACACTTCCCCATGATTGTGATAGCGCTGCGTCGAGCGCGACTCACACCTGGCGCGCCCCGTCACTCGCCACTCGCGATATCGTGCGCGGCTGCCTGGCCTTCGAAGTTGTGGGACGTGGAGGGAGTTGTTAGTTTTCCATAACTGTGAAAAAGAAGCTTCAGGAAACAGAAGATTCTGACGGCACCCGAATACCGACAGCACCCGCGAGCCGCCGGCGTCATTTCCTGACTGCCTGAAAAGGATGTAGCGGGGCAGGCTTTAAATTGAAAGCAGTCTCACGCTCGTTTTTTCGCGGTCAGTGCTGATAACAGGCTGTCTGAACACGGGTTTCAACTTGCCCCGGGGGCACAGCGGGTGGTTACGCTCAGCGGAACCAACAGACTAGCGGGCAAACGACACATCCGATGACAACCCCCGCATCACGTAAGCCTTCCCGCCGCCCCCCGCGGCCAGATCCCGGCCCCGCCCCCGTGCCCGTGGCGGCGGCCAACCCACACGGCGGCGCGCGGGGCTGACACTCAGACACCGTGAAGTTCCGGCCGGCGCGGCGTGCCAACCGACCGGAGCGGAGCCGAGACAGCGAGGACTTCGAAAAAATGTGACCGCCCGACCGACCGCGACCGCCACAACGTTGAGATGGATGGCAGGTCGCCGTCGGCGCCACTGTGCGTGAACGGCGGTAGGCTTTGCCGCCGAAGGCACACGGTCCCGGCGCCATGGATACCTCTATGACCCCCAACATGGACGAGGGCGTGGACGTGGCGGCCTTCGAGGCAGGGGCCGCTCCTACAGTCTCCCGGCTCAGGCGTCCTAATCACCGTCAGACCGTGCTTCTCTCCGTGCCGCCGCCGCCGCAGCCGGCGCCGGCGCCGCCCTCGCCCTCGCCCCCGCCCCCGCCCCCACCATCGTCGTGTCCAACAGTCTCGTAGTCCCATAGCCACAGGTCCCATAGTTCATAGTCCCAAAGTCGCCACGTCTCCTCCCGTCTCCCTCCCGTCTCAGGCGTCTTAATCATCGTCAGACCGTCAGACTGTGTTAACCTCCGTGCCGCCGCCGCCCCCCCTCCCCCCCACCGCCGGATCACCGCCCCCCCGGAGGATCCGCAACGGTTCCGACGTCCGACCCGCATCATTATCCGTTCCTGTTGCAGCTCGCGCCGACCCTTGGCTCCGGCGGCGAACCTGCGCAAGATCCACGGCATCGATCAGCGCGCGGCGGAGCTGACGTTCGAACACCCCGCGCTCGGCGATGGCGTGGTCATCCGCATGCGCCAAGACGGTCCTACCAGTCAAGCTTTCTTGCCCGGGACCTCCACGGTCATCTGGCCGTGCGCGCTGACCCTCGGTCGGGCCTGGCAGACAGTGTGCTTGCCACGTCATCTGGTGCACTTTGAACCCTCGTTCCTTGAGTAAATGGCACCTCCACGCTCACACTCGTCCACTATTCAGCTCAACGAGTGTAAGCCCCTGACCCTCGGCGACTTTCTGTGCGATGCCTACAATGCTGACACCAAAAATAGGGCCTGGCAGGCATTCGTTGCCAACTCACTGGTGTCCGGTAGGGCCTGGCAGACATTGCCCGCCATGTCACAGGAGGTTGTTTAACTCAAGAAACAAGGGTTTAGATGCGCTCGGAGACTTTCTGTGTGATGCCACCAGTGCTAACGTCGCCGGTAGGGCCTGGCAGGCATTCGTTGCCAATTCATTGGTGTCCGGTAGGGCCTGGCAGCTACTCGTCCCGACCGCCTCTACTTCAAGAAAAATGCTGGGGTGGTTTCAGTGATGAGTCCCGGGATACTGGGACTGCTGTCCGACCGCGGCCTGTGTGAGGTTGCATCGTGTGATGTGGCGAGCAACATCTACCAGGCCCTACCCGCCATCGACACGCACTCTGAACCCTCGGCTCTTGACTTAAGTGGCATCATCTAACGTGGCGAGAAACATGTACCAGGCCCTAGCCGTACCGGTGCAGTTCAAACCCTCGGTTCTGGAATTGAGTGGCATCGTGTGATGTGGCGAGCATCATCTACCAGGCCCTACCCGCCGGGCGAGGTGGGGGGGCGGCGGCCAAGCTGAACGACGCAGCAGCGGTGACAGCGGTACGGCCTGGCAAATATCACCCTCTATGTCATCCAACTCATTGTAAACCCTGGTTTCTTGAGTTGATGAGTTAAATGTCGTCCTTCTTATGACGTGGTGAGCAATACCTGCGAGGCCCTAGGCAGCGGCAGGGAACGGGGCTATAACGCCGCACACCGTCGTGGTGGAGTTTGGAGCGGGGCTGGGGCTTGGGGGCTTGGTTGCAGCGGGGCTGGGCGCGGCACATGTGGCAGGGCCTGGCAGATATTGCTCGCCACGTCATCCAACGCACTTCGAACCCTCATTTCTTGAGTTGACTGGCACCCTATGACGTGGCGAGTACTGTGCGCCCGACCCTAGCACGTGGCCATCACGGACGCCACTCCGGCGGCGGCGCAACGTAATGTGGACGCCGCGGGGTACACCAACGCGACATGCCACGAGCTGTGGTGGCGGCGCGGGGGCTTCCGCCGCACCCGGGGTGTCGGGGGTGCTGGGGTAGGGCCTCGTATATATTACCCGCCACTTCATCAAACTGGCAGATATTTCCCACTTCCTCATCGACACGCCTTTTGAACCCTCTCTTATTATGTGCCTTGGGATTCTATGACATCGCGAACTCTATCTCCTAGGCCCTACGCTGCGGCAGGGGAAGGCAATGGAGAAGACGGGACTCTTGGGGCGTTTCCGGCCGGGTCCGCTGACGCCGCAGCTGCCAACGCCGCCGCCGCGGCCCAAGCCGCCGCCGCCCAAGCCGCCAACCAGCGGGAGGCGGACTCGGAGTCGGACGTGGAGGAGGAGGAGGCCTCGGTGCCGACGGCGGAGGAGGCGGTGGTGCCGCTCCTGGCCTCGTTGCCCGCCGCCCGCTGCCCGCACCTCATATTGGTACGGCCTGCCAGATATTGCTCACCACATTTTCGTTTACTACACTCCCAAGGCGCTCACATGGTCAGCACTAACCAACCCCTCCGCCATTTCAAGCGGACAGACCAGGGAGAATGATGCAAGTAAAACTTATGCACAAGTTCCATCGGACCTTAATGTGACGATAAGCCATTTACTTTCCTGACTCCTCGGCACCTACTGGTACCTCTACGCAGTACAGCACACGGATTTGAATGAATTGAATGCTTGTTGGCCCGACACAACCGTTTTCTCAAACCACAGTTTTTGACACCTCATGGATTCCAGATAAACGGACCCCGGTCGGTTGGACTAATTGCTCGGAAGTCTGGGTGCTGAACTGCGTAGAATTCCTCTTGCTTTTAGTCGGCCCCGATGTGAGTTAAACTCACATCGGGGGGGGTCAATATCGTGAAACCATCATCGGGAGAGGGCTTCCCGATGCCGCCTCCCCCGATGATGGTTTCCCCATATCGCCCCTCCCCGATACTCGTTTTGCAGTGGGAATCGGTCATCGGGGCACCCCAATATCGGGAATCGGTCATCGGGGAGGGTCAATATCGGGAAGGGTATCATCGGGGGGGGTCAATATTGGGAACGGCACTATCGGGGCCGACTAAAAGCAAAAGGAAGAATGTGTTTCATGACGTGGCAGGCAATACCTACCAGGCCCTAAAACTTGGGCTCGGACATCGTGTATAGCCAGGGCAAGGCGGAGATGCAACAGCTGGCGGATAGCATTGCTGCCATGTGCGAGCCTGACAGGACCACGGTGTACATCGTCTTCGAGGCAGGGTGGTGCTTGGGGCTTGGGTTGGCGGGGCGGCCAGTGGGGACGTGACAGGTGGCGGGGCGGCCAGTGGGGACGTGACAGGTGGCGTTGGCTTGGCGTCGGTTGCAGGGTGGCATCCCACAACTCAATGTCATAGATACCTAAATCCATCCCGTCCACCACGTAGTTTTTTCGTTTTGTGGTTGATGTGAGTTGGGATTGGTTCAAATGTTTTGGTTTTAGGCGGGACTGGTCGGTTTGGTTTTGGGTGATGTTTGGGGTTCAGCCAATTCTCCGTACTCGTCGCAGCTGTCATGTGCGAATGACGTCCCTTAAGTGCTGAGTAGATAATAAGCCCGGCAGCTCCCGCGCGCCGCCCCGCCACCTGTCACGTCCCCACTGACCGCCCCGCCACCTGTCACGTCCTCACTGGCCGCCCCGCACCGTCACGTCCCCACTGGCCGCCCCGCCACCTGTCACGTCCCCAATGGCCGCCCCGCCACCTGTCACGTCCCCACTGGCCGCCCCGCCACCTGTCACGTCCCCACTGGCTCAGCCAATTCTCCGTACTCGTCGCACTGCTGATGTGCGAATGACGTCCCTTCAGTGCTGAGTAGATAGTAAGCCTGGCAGCTCCCGCGCGCTTTGTATTAAGGCAATCACTTTGGACCTTTGGAGGTCAGTGAGCGCGGGAACTGCTGCGATGGGCGGAACATTTGACACTCGATACCACATGCCACCACACCACACCACACGGCACCAGCCGAAACGAGCTTAATCTCCATTTTGGCTGTCACGCCTACACCACAACGCCAGACACCAGTTCTAGTGGATGGTGTTAGTTTAATGCTCAACATGTGAGCGCCATGGGCTGTTGGGGCTTGTTTAGATTGTTGAAAGTAACTTTAAACGTATCGCAGGTCACACGACCTACCAATGTTCCCATTCTGTTTAGCACAGTCAGACGGTCGAACCACCATGACGTAACGTGGGTATGACGAAGTGCGCCAAACCACTTAGACACTTAGACTGACTTAGTACTACTTAGTACGACTTAGTTCCCGCTCGACCAATCAGAACGCTCCATTTGGACGACTTAGTACTACTTGTTGCTAAGTGTCTAAGTGGTTTCACGCACTTTGTCATATTATGCATTGACCCTAAGCAGAGGACCGCGGGGATGCGTGCTGGGGCACATTGAATCACTTCTGGACGGCGGCGGAGGCGGCGGGGTTAGTGGGGACCCACACGGACATCGAGGTAGGGTTTGGCAGATATCGCCCGCCATCATCACCGCGCCGGTTTAGGGTTTCATCCAACGCACAGCTCGTATGTAACACAAGATAGCCGTGGCCCCGCAGACTATTTCGATTTTGACTGGTTGTTGTAATGAGATATCCCCCGATGTTATTGCCCGCCGCGTCATCCAACGCGTTGTGAACCCTCGCTTCTTGAGTTGAATGGCATCCTATCCCATATGACGAAGCGATTGATATCTGCCAGGCCGTACATCGAGGAGATTGAGATTGGGGGTGTGAAGCGGGGCGGCCAGGGGGCGGGGCCGGGGGCGGAGGCAGCGGGGCCGGGGCTGGCGTGCGGGGGCCGGGACAACGACTGCGATCGGCTGCTTCTCCGGCTGACAAAGGTCGCTTCGAAGGTCGCCTAGGAAGATGCTTGCGTATTTGCTACTTACTCTAGTTGCTATAGAGCTCTAGAGCTTAGGTGGTTATTAATATCGAAGTCGTTGACTTTTGAACGCGATGTGAATCTTCGAAAAGAATCCGCTCTCTCTCTTTGATCATTGTTTGTGATCGGGGGCGAGGCTCGGGGCGGCGGGGAGTCGGAACGTGGGGGGCTGGGGCTTGGCGTGCGGGGGCCAGGACAATGACTGCGATCGGCTACGAGTGCACTCTTTAAATAATGTTCCTTACCCATTCTTGTTTATAATATGATAAATGTACCCGCAGTCATTTGCCGCGTCTGATAGCTGGGGGGGGGCATGACGCTTTTGCTGTGATGGCTGTATGTGCTCAACAGACGCACGCCCCTCTCTCCATGTCTCATTCCCGCGCATTTTACGCCATGCGCCTCCCCTCCGCCGTTCCGCTCTCTGCAGCTCGCCGTGCTCGCTTTTAGTAAACGCACACCCAACCAGCTGCGCAATCGGGAGCTTTCACGGTCGACCCAATTCAATTTCAGTATCCGAGCACCTTTCTATTGGAACAGGCAACGTGAGAAAACACAGCTCTATCACACTGCCTGGCAGTAATGGTATCATTTAATACTCTTCATTTCATACATCCGAGCTGCCGAGGGATGCGCTCTGGCTCCAGGACGGGGTGGGCCCCGTGAGTGGGTGGCTGGGCTGGGACCCCCGGCGCCGGCGAGCGGGTGCCCACGGGACGAGAAGAACGTTGCACACACGCCGACGATAGGGGTCATTTGGAGGTGTAAGAGCACATGGCATGGTGACGTCCGCGTCCGTGGAGGTGTACGGTACCCTGCAGACGATCACGAGCACTAGGCGGCGGTGCTGTGGTTGATGCACAAAGTTCGGAGGAATAATCGGGGAGTGGATCAGACACGAGATACAAGCCGCGGGCCCGGAGACTGAGACAGAGGCGTGGCGGCAGCGGTCGCCGTACAAACGAAGCGTTTCGTATTTGGATATATTCGCACACCGGGAGCACGCTAGTCTCTACGAGTAAGAAACCTCTTACCCCGTCACATTCTACTAATAAAAAGTCAACACATCGACGACCTGATGACATGGACATACTCTCAGCGGCGGCAGTGCGTGTCCGTGCACCAGGGGCTTACACTCGTCCACTTTTCAGCTCAATGTAAGCGCTTATTATGGGATAGGGGGTGCGCTCAGGGGGTGTTTAAAGGATGCTAGGTGGTGTCAGGGGGTATTAAGGGGTCTTTTTATGTCAGAAACGGCTCAGGCTGCGCTGAGAAAGTGGACGAGCGTAAGCCCCTGCCGTGCACCCGAAGCTCTCCTGGTAGGACTTGAACTTGACGGGCGACTGTACCCACCTCGAGGGCCGCGTGCACGACGCTCGCCACGTCATATGATGTAATTCAGGTTGAGACTCAACAAAGGTTTAAAATGTGCAGTCCAGTGAGGTATGACAAAGTGCGTGAAACCACTTAGACACTTAGCGACAAGTAGTACTAAGTCGTCCAAATGGAGCGTTCTGATTGGTCGAGCGGGCACTAAGCTAGACTAAGTAGCACTAAGTCAGACTAAGTGTCTAAGTGGTTTCACGCACTTTGTCATAGCGGGCACCACATGATTGACGGCGGCGCCCTACCCAGTCCCCCCCGTGCAGCACCGCATCGTGCCCCGACGTCCCCATCGCCAGGGTCCAACCTCCGCTCCCATTCATACGTCACATGGCACATCTTCGACATACTAACTCAGTGGTGGTTTCAGGTACAAATCGGCTCAAGTTGGGATGGAAGCTTTACATTTGTCCGGCCGTGCCCGGGGCCGTGGCCGGGGTTGTGCTCGGGGTTAGTGGCCCGGGCCGTGCCTATCTTTTCGCGCACGCGGTCGCCCAGGCACTCGTCGAACTGCCAGTACGCCACCAGCCCGGCCGCCGTGCAGGACCGTGCACTGATGGCAGCCGACACCGTCACTCCAGCATCTTCAAGGACTCAAGTTGAGATGCAGAGCTGACCTCAGTGAGTTCAGGGACGCAAGCGGGCTAGGAGAGGTCCAGCGAGGAGTGGCATGGCGCCCCGCGGCCCGCGGCCCGCGGCCAGGTACGCGAGTACTGTTGTCACGTACGCTGGCAGCGGGCAGGCTGCGGGGACGCCAGCGGCGGGCAGGACGCAGGTGCAGAAGCGGATGAAAAGGGCAAACTTGCCCACGTACGACTCCCAAGTTTAGAGTTTAGGGTTTGGGGTTTAGGGTTTAGTGCGGCCTGAGGCCTCCGGCCCTGCCTCCATGCCGGACAGCGCCAGGTGCATGCTGTCACGCACCTGCTCCTGCGACCGCGCCACCCCACGCCAAGGTCCGCACCGATGACTCCACGCATCACACTTAGTGAGCGAGGGTAGGCATTATACCGTTGACGTAACAACGCCTGTCACGCCACTGGGTTGGGTGGTGACTGAGGGCAGCTGGGTTGGATGCGCCCCGGGGCGCGGGGCCCAGGGCCGGTGTATAGGGGGTGCATAGGGGGTGTATAGGGGGTGTATAGGGGGTGTATAGGGGGTGTATAGGGGGTGTATAGGGGGTGTATAGGGGTGTATAGGGGTTGTACAGGGGGTGTATAGGGGGTGTATGGGAGTATATAGGGGATGTGTAGGGGGTGTATAGGGGGTGTATGGGGGGTGTATAGGGGGTGTATAGGGTGTATAGGGGGTGTATAGGGGCACGGGCCCCACCCGCCACATGCGCACCTCGTCCATGACCCCGGTGAAGAAGTCGATGGGCACCCCCTTCTCCAGCATGGCGCCCAACATCACCCAGCTATAATGCCGCAACTTCACATTGAAAGCAAAACTTGAAACCAGTTACCAGTTCATCCACATTTAAGTTTCAAGCGCTGAAATCAGGCAACTTTTCAACACAGCTGTCAAGCCCGTTGAAGTTGCAGCGCCCCACGGTGGTCTCCGGGTTGTCGTCCTGCGCCCCCTCCTTCTGCTCCCCCGACAGGGTGCCGTTGATGTAGATGCTGCTCCTGCCCTTGGAGTAGTGGCGCAAGTTGATTTTGAAAGCAGAAGTTGAAAGCAGTATATCACACTTTAGTTTCAAGCGAATAGTTCCAGGCGCTTTCAACATGCGCTTCGCAGGGTCAGCCTGCACCGCCCCACCTTGGAGTACGTGACACCGATGTGCGAGAAGTATCCCGTGGGCCAGGGGCTTACACTCGTCCACTTTTCGGCTCAACTTAAGCGCATTCTGTGGGATAGGGGTGCATCAAGGGGTTGTTTAGGGTGTGTTTAGGAGGTGTCAGGGGGTATCAAGGAGTATGAGGGGGTGTTCAGGGTGTATTTTGCGTCAGAAACGGCTCAGTTTAAGCTGAGAAGGGGACGAGTGTAAGCCCCTGCCGTGGGCACCGTGCTATCCGACTTGTGCCCCCACGGCGCCACCCAGCAGCAGGGTCATTCAGAACAAGCGCTCAGACTGCACTCGAGCGTGACTTACCTGGAATGTGGATGCTGGTACAGACGCGCGGAGGAGGAGGAGGAGGAGGGGGTTATTCGACGCCGGTCGAGTGCTTGCTCTGAACACCCCCCCTGCCTCGCGGTGGAAGAAGACGCGCAGGTGGTTCTTGGCGTCCGCCCTGTCCCGAGGGCCGCGCCGCCGGTGACAGCATCCGCGTCACAAGATGGGCCGCGCTGCTGGGTGCCCGACCGCATCACAGGATGGTATTGTACTCAGCACACGATGGTCTGACATGTGGATAATGTGTTGGCGAGCATGAGCATGATGTGGTGAGCCCCCTACCCGCCCCCCTCGTCGGGCTGCAGCCGCACAAAGTACTGCCCCCACTTCCCGCGCGTCGCAGGGCCGCACACCGGCCCCCGTTTCACCTCAGCTTGAGAGCGCCTTGAGAGCGTCTTGGAGAAATGAATCTGCGATGCGTTGATTGGTTGCAGGGACAGAGCGGCGTGTTGTGTAGCGGTGAGGAGGGTCGGCGTGGGCGGTGGGCGGCCCGACCGGTTGTACTTGCTGAGGAGCACGGCGCCGCGCTGCTCCACATCCGCCGGCGTCGCCTCCGGCCGCACCCACAACTCAATCGTGAACTCCTGCGATCCCCCGAACTGCAGGTCCCCGCTCGCCAGCACCTCCACCCACTCCTTCTTGCGCGCCTCCAGGCTCACGCCGCACCCGCCGCCGCCGCCGCCCCCGCCGCCGCCCCCGTCGCCCCCGCCGGTACGCCGCTGAATCTGCGCTACGGCTTCAACCAGCGCGGCGCGCAGCAGCACCCTGTTCTTCGCCGGGGTGTTGGTCCGCACGTTCCCTACGGCCGGCTTCGCGGGCCCCGGCGTGAACTTCTCCACGAACTGCTCGAACTCGCCGCGCGTGACGGCGCCGTCGTTGTCGCCGTCGAAGAAAGGCGACAGCCTGCGCGCGCGCGCCCGCGTCAGGTTGAGGCTGCGATCCCCAATGTACTCAAGGAACAATCCGTTGGCGAAGTTCTCGAGCTCCGCGTGCTTGTCGTCGCGAAAGTGCTTGTCCCAGAACGGCGTCCGGGTGAGGTCCACACCCAGCTTCACGTGCTGCCCCACGCCGTGCCCGCCGTGCCCCCCTCCCGCGCCCGCTCCCCCTCCCGCGCCCGCGCCCGCGCCCGCGCCCCCTCCGTCATGGCACCCGGTGCTGGGGCCCCACGGCAGGAGCCCGAAGAGCGCGCGCCGGAAGCTCGGCTTGGTGAGGACGAGGACGTAGGCGACGGCGAGACAGGCGTAGAGCGCCAGGTACGGCGTGGCCTTGCCGCGCCCGCCGCGCTGGGGCTGCCGCCGGCCCGCGCGCTGCCCGAACATCCGGCGTGCGACCGTGCGTCACTGGCGGAATGACGCTCTGCAGGACAACGGTTCGCTTGCCACCTGGCACTGTATGTCGGTCGGCCGGGCGTCAGCCGGCCGGCAGGAGTTGTCTTTGAGTTGGAAGCGAAGAGCGCCGTTGAAGCGAACGGCCCTGAGCGCGTCGGAAGGGCTCGCCACTTTCGCTGCCACCACGCATCCACCACATCCACGCTGTACTATGGCGTGTCGTGTGGTGGTGCGGCGCTCTCGAGGGAACTACGTTGTACTCTCTGTTGTGGTCGGCCGACAACTTCCTTTCCTCCACCAGCTCCGCGCACTGACGCACCAGCACTTGGACCGCGTTGCGTGTTGAATGGATATTTCACAGTCATAGGACCAACTATCATCATAATATCAGTATATGTATAGAGCTATACACAAACGTTCAGCGCTCAGCTCACATAACCACTCTAATGCTCGCCAAGGGACACTGACGCCATTTTTTTGCTCACGCCACCGTCTTCCTTGGACTTTTTGTGCTTTTTCTCCGGCTTGGACTCCTTGGGCGCCGCCCTGTCGCCCCTGTCGCCCCGGTCGCCCCTCTCACCCTTGTCCTTAGGCTTCTCCCTCTTCTCTTTATTCTCCCTCTTCGCCCCCTCCTCGCCCCCCCCCTCGCCCTTGACCGCCTGTGTACGTTTCAGGAGATGGGATGTGAGTCTCACGTTGACGGTGTGTTGGGTCAAGTTGACAGTAGAGCTAGATGGGATGCGAGTCGCACGTTGACGGCATGTTGGGTCATTTCAGCGGGTTGTAACACAGGTGACTCGCCTTGGCCGCCTTCTTGACGGCGTGCGCCGCCTTCTTCTCCTCGCGCTCACCCTTGCCCTCCTTGTGCTTCTCCCGCGCCCGCTCCCGCTCCGCGTGTCGCTCCTTGCTGGAGCGGCGCAAGTTGAAATTGAAAGCAAACGTTGAAAGCAAAGCTTGAAAGCAGTTTATCACAATTTAGTTTCAAGCGCTTAATTCCAGGCGCTTTCAACGTGATCTTGATTGGGACAACCTGCACCGCCCTACCTTGCGGTCCTTGCCCTCCCCCCCCCGGCCCCGACCCCGGTCCCCGCTCTTACCGGCCCCGTCGCCGGCGCCGCCCGGCTGGAAGGCGTTGAAGGCGCCACCTCCCGCCGCCGACTCGTTGGCGTAGGGGTCGAAGGCGGGGTAGGCCGCCACCTCGTGCGCGCTCATGTCCTCGCCGCGCCCCAGCGGCTTCAGCGGGTCGTACTTCACCAGCCCGGCGGCAGGGGCTGACACTCGTGCACTTTTCAGCTCAACCTGAGCCGTTTCTGACACAAAATGCCCCTGGACACCCCCAACCCCCGTAATAACCCCTAAATACCCCCTACACAACCCCTAAACGTACCCCCTGACCCACTCAAAGCGCTTAAGTTGAGCCGAAAAGTGGACGAGTGTAAGCCCCTGCCCGGCGTGCAGCGCGCTCGCGCCGTTCGACGGAGCGTACAGCGCCTTCTTACCCGACGACCCGCCGCCCTTGCCCCCCCTCTTGGCGTCCTCCTTCCAGGGCCCGGCGAATTGTAACGCTCGCCGTTTCATGTCGCAGGATGTCATGCAACTCAAGTAATGAGCATCTACAACACGAAGGGTGAAGATGACGAGGTGGTTAAGGTGGAGGAGGGGGGTGCGGGGGAGGGGGCGAAGGGGGGTGCGGGAGAGGGGGCGAAGGGGGGTGCGGGGGAGGGGGCGAAGTGGGGTGCGGGGGAGGGGCAGGCGGGGAGGGGGGAGGTGGGAATGGAGGCGGCAGCGGTACAGGGACACGAGGCGAGGTGGGCGTCATCCACTGGAGTAAACCCTAAACCCTAACCCAATATCCTAAACCCTAACCCTAAACCCTAAACCCTACGTCGTCGCTGTCGTCGGAGTCGCTCTCGCCCTTGATGTCCGGTCGAACCATCTTGCCACCGCGCTGCTGCAGCTGCATGTAGGCCGGGACGGCGGCGGCGGCGGCCTGCTCCGCCGCCGCCGAAGCCACCGCCGCCGCGATCGCCTCCGCGCGGAAGGGTCAATGAGCCCAAGCACTCGAACCGACATCAGAGCATGGCTTACCTCCAGGGTGGATGCTCATACATACGCGCAGAGTATACAGAAGAGGAGGAGGAGACTCAACGTCGGTCGAGTGCGAGTTCTTAAACTTAGTGTAGGGTCTGGTACCGAAAGTATGGTATCGAACCCCGTTCGACCAATCAGAACTGTCCGTTTCCAGATCCCACCGACCGACTCAACGAGAGACCGACCGGGTCACCATCCTTGAGCAAATAGACCCTCGGTTTCGAGGAGATAAGGGGACATGTCACCCCGACACTGAGTTCAACCCTCCTGCCTTGTCCCCCTTCCTGCCCTTCTTCCCTTTCCTGGCCTCCTCCCCGGCCCCGGCCCCGGCGGCGGCGCCCGACGCAGCGGCCGCCGGCTCGCCGCCAAGGTGTAGCAGCGCAAGTTGGATTTAATAGCAAAACTTGAAAGCGGCTTATCATATTTTAGCTTCAAGCGCTCAGTTCCAGGCGCTTTCAACGTAGGTTTAACAGGGTGAACCTGCACCGCCCTACCCAGGTAGTAGTTGCCCATCTTCTGGCGGTGGCGCGCCAGCATGTCGCGCGCCTCCTGCTCCTCCTCCGAGCAGGGCCAGCTGATTAAACTCAGTGTCGGGTCTGGTATCGAAGATATGGTACCGAATCCCGTTCGACGAATCAGAACTGTCCATTTTGATAATCCCACCGACCGACTCGCCGACAGTCCGATCGGGTCGTGATCCTTGAGTAAATAGACCCTCGATCTACACTGAGTTAAATGCTCCGCCGCCTCATGTACTCATGATGTCATGTGCCCAAATACACGAGGTTTATAACGCGGTGGGTGGATGACGCGGCGGGGCGCGCATGCGTGACCGGCCCTAGGGTGTGGGGTTAGGGTTTAGGGTCTAGGGTCTAGGAATTAGGGTTTAGGGTTTGGGTTGTCCCCAGTCCCCACCTTGGCGAGCTGCTCCTTGCTCTTTTTGACCGTGAACAGGTCCGTCACCTCCCGCCAGGGTCAATTAAACAATGCGCGCCACGTCATAGGATGTCATGTTAACTCCAGAAATGGGGTGTCACAACACAAGAGTGGCGGATGACGCGGCGAGCGTGTCTGAGTCGGCCCACCTCCTTGACGCCCAGGCTTGGGGTTTAGGGTTTAGGGTTTAGGGTTTAGGGCTGAGGGGGTAGGGGTTAGGGTCTATGATTTAGGGTCTGAGCCGGCCCACCTCCTTGACGCCCTTGCGCTTGGCCGTGCCGTCCTTCTTCTTGGCCCCCTTCTTGCCCCCCTTCCTGCCCGCGCCGGCGTCCTCCTCGTTGTAGCGGCGCAAGTTGAAATTGACAGCAAAATTTTAAAGCGGTTTATTATATTTCAGTTTTAAGAGCTTAATTCAAGACGCTTTCAACGTGGGGTTGATAGGGTCAGCCTGCACTGCCCGACCTCGTCGGTGTCTTCGTCGCCGCTGCTGGCCAGTAGGTTGTCCCACTCGCGGGCCAGCGGCGCCGACAGCAGAAGTGACGCAGGCGCCTCCACCGCCGGATAGCGCCGCGTGGCACTGCTAACACCACGTCATATGATGTCAGTGTAATGCTCACACCACATCATGGAATCTCAGTGAAACTGCTCACACCGCGTCATGGGATGTCAGTGAAACTGCTCACACCACGATATAGGATGTCACCCAACACAAGAAACGAAATCAAACCTGGAGTGTGCGAGGTATGATAAAGTGAGTGAAACCACGTAGACACTTAGCAACAAGAAGTACAAAGTCGTCCAAATGGAGCGTTCTGATTGGTCGAGCGGACACTAAGTCAGATTAAGTAGCACTAAGGCAGTCAAGTGTCTAAGTGGTTTGGCGCACTTTGTCCTTGCAGGCATGGTGTAGGGTGGAGTGGTGGAGTGGTGGAGTGGTGCCCACCTTGCGCTGCGCCTTGGCGGACACGGGCTGTATCTCCTCCGACAGCACCATGGCAAACTGCTCCATGATGGCCACGCCCGTCCCCTACGGCCGCCCGCACACTGCTCGCCACGTCATATTGTGCCATCTGACTGAACAGACGAGGGTGCAAAGTGCGTTGGATGACGTGGCGAGCAACATCTGGCAGGCCCTGCCTCGCCCGGCGCGGCCTGCTCCGCCGCCGCCACCAGCTCCAGCAGTGTCGCCAGCTGGCACGATCGCTCGCGCACCTCCAGGTGCAGCGACACGCTGAACGGCAACATAGATGCCTTCATCCAGGGCCAACAACATGATTCTCGCCACGTCATAAGACGTCATAAGACTTCATCCAAGTCAAGAAATGGAAATTCTGAAACGCGATGGATGATGTGTGAGCATTATTGACGATTGACTAAGGCCCACCTTGATCATGTCGCCCATATCCGCCAGGTAAGGGGTCATGGGAACCAGCTCAGCCTTGGCCTGGGGTCGAACGAATAATTCTCGCCACGTCATGAGATGGCGTCAAACTAAATAAGCGAGGGTCCAGAATGTGGTCAACGACGGGCCACACATTCATTATATCTCTCAGACCCACCTTGGGTATCTCCGGCTCCTCTGTGGCGGGGGCGGCGGCGGCGGTGGTGGGGGCGGCGGCGGCGGGGGCAGGGGCGGCGGCGGCGGGGGCAGCGTCCATGGGCTCGGGCGCGCACTCCGCGGCGGGCTCAAGAGCGGGCTCGTCAGCGGCCTGCTCGGCAGCCGTCTCCTCCGCCTTCTCCTCGCCATCCTCGCTGGCAGCCTTGTCGCCCTCGACCTCCTCCTTCTCCTCCATCTCCATCTCCTCCCCCTCCTCCTCGGCCGCAACAGGCACCGCCTCAGCCTCCTCCTCAACCTTGGGCTCGGCCACCACGGGCGGTGCGGCGGCAACGGCGGCGACGGCGGCGACGGCGGCGATGGCAGGGACGGCGGGGACGGGGAGTTGCTCGAACGGCGCGAGCGGCGGCGGCGGCATGGGCGGCGGCGGGCGCACCGCCTGCGCGTGCGCCGCCACAGCCGACGCGTACACCTGCCAGTCCATGTTCATGTCCACAGCACGTTAGTCCCACGACAATTCGATATGAGGTTCACTATGACAAAGTGCGCCAAACTGCTTAGACACTTAGTGAGACTTAGTGCTAAGTCGTCCTAATGGAGCGTTCTGATTGGTCGAGCGGGACGACTTAGTACTACATGTTGCCTAAGTGTCGCAGTGGTTGGGCGCACGTTGTCACATGACAGGATATCTAGTTCTCGAGTCTGTGAGGTTCGCTTTCACAGGATATTAGGTTCTTAAGTGTGTGAGTTTGATGAAATCACCTTGAGGACGCTCTGCACGTACACGGCCTGGACGTGCGCGGGCAGCTGCGCCACGGAGGGTTGCGTCAGCGCGCCGATGACCTCCTTGTGGTCCGTGATGAAGTGCGCGTACTCGCCGATGATCCACGCCACCGCCTTCAGCGCCTCCGGCACCCACCCGCAGTGCCCATCAACTCATGCTCACCACGTCACAGGATGTCATGTAACTCAAGAAAACACTATGGTCTGATGGTGGCGGATGAGACGGGGAGCATGATCGACGTGAAACAGTCTACGGGTACAGCGGTACAGTATGGGCATACAGCCTACGGGTGCAGCTATGCAGTATGGGCATACAGTCTACGGGTACAGCTGTTTTAAACCCTAAACCCTAAACCTGGACTTGTGCCTACCGTGGCGTTGACTGGCGCCGCCTCGAGCAGCGCCTTGTCGAGCAGCAGCGGCTTGAGGATGGCCACGGTACAGCGGCGCAAGTTGAAATTGAAAGCAAAAGTTGAAAGCAGTGTATCATATTTCTGGTTCAAGCACTTCGTTGCCGGTGCTGTCAACGTGGGTTTGACAGGGTCAACCTGCACCGCCCTACCACGGCGGACTCGCGCACGACCTCGACGCGCAGGCAGATGTCGATGAGCTGGTCGCCCACCAGGCAGGGGCTTGCACTCGTCCACTTCTCAGCTCAACTTGAGCCGTGTCTGACACAAGCAAACACCCTACACACCCTAAACACCCCCTAACACCCCCTCCACACGGGCTACACAACCCCTACGCACACCCCCTATTTCATACAAATCGCTCAAGTTGAGCTGAGAAGTGGACCAGTGTAAGCCCCCTGCCACCAGGCCGCCGTGGCTGGAGGACGGCACGCGCGCCAGGTCCGCCAGCACCGTGAGGTACCACACGAAGTCGGTGACGAGGGCGTAGCGGTCGTTCATGCACACGTGGATCACGGACCACACCAGCTCGTCGCGGAACCGCTGCTCCGCCGCACCCATGGCGCCCATCAGCAGGGGCTGACACTCGTCCACTCTTCAGCTCAACTTAAGCGCCTTCTGTGTGACAGGGGGTGCAGTTAGGGGCTGATTCGGGGCTGTTTACGGGGTGGTAGGGGGTATTAGGGGTTTTAGGGTGTGCTTTTGTGTCAGAAACGGCTCAAGTTGAGCTGAATAGTGGATGAGTGTAAGCCCCTGCCCATCAGGTGCGCGGCGGTGTCCATCAGCGTCTTTTTGGTGACCAGCCCGCGCACGATCTTGAGCGCGCAGTACTGGATGTTGGTGTCCTCGTGGTCCAGGCAGCCGAAGATGTTGCCCTTGTGCTCGGCGACGATGCGCGGGTGGCTCTCGAGCAGGAAGGTGAGCGCGTGCAGCGCCAGGAACTTGATGTTCGGGTCCGTGTCCTCCAGCATGTCCTTCAACTTCTCCACCGCCTGCCAGGGGCTTACACTTGTCCACTTCTCAGCTCAACCTAAGCCGTTTCCGACACAAAACACACCTTGAACACCCCCTAATACTCCTTAACACCCCCTGACACCTCGTAAACACCCCCTAAACACCCCCTACATGCACCCCTATCCCACAGAATGCGCTTAAGTTGAGCCGAAAAGTGGACGAGTGTAAGCCCCTGCCGCCTGCCGCACCACCTTCTCCTGGCTGGTCATGCCCGCCACCACGGTGCGTATGCACTCGTACAGCAGCGACTTGGCGCTCGTCGTCTCCAGTATCTCCGACAGCGGGCCCACCAGCTTCTTGCCCACCCGCCGGGCCGCACACCACGGAATTTAGGGTTTAAGCCTTAGGGTTTAGGGTTTAGGCACACCACGCACCGCGTCGCTCAACTGTCAGCTTCTTCGAAACATTAATCTGGGATCATCAGGGACGGAAAGTGCTAATGAGAGAGTTTCACATAGTCCCAAGGTGAGCGCCGGTGCGCTACGGGCAAATAGTGTGAAGTGCGTGTCGGTGGCATAGGTTGGCAGGACGTGTCTCCACATCCCAATCCAGATGTTCTCCCCACAAATAAGTCGGATGTCCCTATCTGAGCTTTATCTTCACGCGCCACTGACTGACTTCACACGACGAACCAAACGGCTTTAGGCATGCTTTGAAAGGGGTCAGTGGTGTGTGGCCGTGCCCAGTCTGGGCTCCAAGGGCGTGAGCGCCCCGAACACCTTGATGTAGCGGCGTAAGTTGATTTTGAAACCAAAGTGTCAAAGCGGTTCATCATGTTTCAGTTTCAATTGCTTAGTTCCAGACACTTTCAACGTGGGTTTCACAGGGTCAACCTGCACCGCCCTACCTTGACGAGCTTAATGGTCATCCAGTTGCTGCTGCTCGTCGTGAGCAGCTTGTAGAACTTGGTGTACCGGCGCAAGTTAAATTTGAAAGCAGAAGTTGAAACCAGTATATCACAGGTCAGTTTCAAGAGCTTAGTTCCAGGCGGTTTCAACTTGGGTTCGATAGGGTCAACCTGCACTGCCCTACCTTGGGCGCCAGCGGCAGGTAGGTCTTGGGGTTGTGCATGGCCAGCTCGGACAGCACCGTCACCGCCGCCTGCACCACGCTCTGGTCGTCGTCCGACGCCCAGGGCCGGGGAACACACAGCTGGCCGGGTGACACACAGCTGGCCGGGTGACACACAGCTGGCCGGCTGACACACAGCTGGCCGGCTGACACACAGCTGGCCACGTCTACAGCCGCGTTGAAAGCCCTTGTCGTTAAGATGACTGACATTATCGTCTGACACACAGCTGGCCACGTCTACCACCGCGTTGGAACCCCTCGTCGTTGACGTTGAGATGACTGGCATCATCCTCATGGCGTGCATGTCCTCGGCGGCATCAAAGTTGTGACGTGACGTTCGTATCGTTGTTGTCAGACTGTGATGTTCACACGACGCGGCGGGCCGTAGGGTCTAGGGTTTAGGGTTTAGGGTTTAGGATTTAGGATTTAGGATTTAGGGTTTCATGCACGTGTCGCTACCTCGAGGCACTCGGTGAGGCGCGCGAAGGAGGGGCGCAGCGCTTCGGGGTATCGCAGGAAGCACTTGTACAGGCACAGGCACGCGCGGCGCCGCAGGTCGGGCTTGTGGTTGTTGAGCAGGCTGTACACGTCGGCGACCAGCGTCTGCGACAGGTCGGGTGTCACGATGTTGCCCAGGCAGCTGATCGCCAGCGCCGCCGCCGCGTACGGCCGAGTGAATCACGTCCGCCACATCATAGGATGTCATTTCACTCAACAAAAGAGTCTGGATTCTACAGGTGGTGGATGATGTGGCGAGTGAGTCACGCCCGCCGCATCATAGGATGTCATTTCACTCCACAAAGCAGGCTGGGTTCTACAGCTGTGGATGATGTGGCGGGTGAGTCACGCCCGCCGCATCATAGGATGTCACTTGACTCACCACAGGAGGCTGAGTTGTACAGGTGGTGGATGATACAGCGAGGGGGAGTAGCTCCACCCCACCTCCGCCGGGTTGGGGCTGGCCAGGTCCTTCTTGAGCAGGTTGGGAATGAGCAGCACCACGTCGGTGTCGTCGCCGAAACTCTGGCACGCGGCGAGGTACCAGGCGCTACGGTCAGATGTAAAAGCTCGCCGCGTGGACGTCACAGGAGGTCATCAGCTCGATAAACAGACGAGGGTTCGACACGCGGTCGACGGTCGACGACGTGGCGGGCGTTTCGTATCCATGGCCCCACCCCACGCGCTTGTACTTGACGTTGGTGGTGCTCATGAGCTCCACGACGTGGAAGGATGCCCAGTTCATGTTGAACCCCAGCGAGTGCAGGTACGTCGCCTTCTCGATCGCCACTGCCTTGGTGCGAATGTCCGACGATACAACCTGCGATGTGCATCGTGGGCGCCGGGGGGGGTGAGGGGTGGGGTTGGGTCGATGGAAACATGCAGACCAAGGTTGGTTTTGTTGGTTTGATGACGAGTGGCGACACGCGGGGTTCGTCGAGTTCGCGTGCGCATGGAGACGGACGAAGGCGCGGGGGGGCGGTTATCGGTTTGCCCTTTTTTTTCTCTTCGCTGCGAGATTTCTCCCAAGGGAGGTGCACGGCAGCTGCCGGGCCCCACGCACGCTGTCCCCGCGCGCACCGGTCACCTACGGAGGTCTGAGGCGGGTTCGGATTCGGCGTCGCGCGGCTCCGTTGAGGCACGCACCTCAGCGCGGATGTCCTGGAGGCATTTATTCATGAAGTCCTTTTGCTTCTCCTTGTGGCTCCGGATGCCCGTGATCATGTCGCGCAGGTTCTTCTGGAAGAGCCGGATAGACGTGGCGCCCTTCTTCGAGTCAGGCCGACTTCCGTTTCCCATGTTGCTCGACCGCATGGTGCCTGCCGCCGGGGTACCGCGGAAACACCACTCAAGCGCGCGCTCCTTGCCCGCAGCAAATCCCCACAGAGTTCACTCGCCTGCACCGAAAGGCCGAGTCCAATGTTTTGGACGCGCGCGAGCCACGTGCGGGGGCTGCCGTGCGCGAGCTTTTACCCGGGCGGCGCGAGATGCTTATGTCCTGCACGTCCCGATGCTCTGGTCGGATCGTCCCTCGACTTGTGCGCGGCGACGTGTGGAGCGGGCGACAACTTCGACGTGCCCCGGTAACACCCTCCTGTCCGGCCGGCGTCCGCGGTCCGCGCCGGCCGCCCGCGCACTTTGGTCCGCCATGCGCCGGTTCGCCCGCCGTGCTTCGCTTCTCTGGTTGAGCAGCCGCCACATCCATCGCGACGCGCGGCGGCTGCGGGGTTGTCGATCGGCTGGGTGCGACGAGCGCCGTTCCAGTGTTCGCGAGGGAAGCATGGGGGCCCTGGATGCCGGGCCCGCCGCCGCCGTGGTGCTGGGGCGGCACGGCGGGCGGGGCTCGGCGGTGATGGGCAGCTGCCCAGGCGCGAGCGGCGCCGCGCTGGCCACGGTGCAAGGCGACGGCGTCATCGTGTACGACTGCGAGGCGCAGGTACGCTCACACCTCTCTTCACGACAGCACGAACAACACAAACAGCACGATGCAGCTGGTGGTTTCCTTCGCCTCCCGCTGGCCCAAGCCCTCCACGTCCCGCGCGCCCCCAACCGCCCGTCCACCCTCACCTGCCCCGCCGCCGCCGCCGCCAGCGATCCGAAGTATGAAACTTATTTTCCTCCTGACCCACCCCCGGCTTTGCAGTCGCGGGCGCGGAGCTGGGCGGTGGGGCGCGGGCACACGTTCGCGGCACCCGCGGTGTACGACGCCGGGTGCGCGCGCTACTTCGCCGCGCTCGCGCCGCCCGGCGGGGAAGACCCGGCGCTGGTCACCTGGACGGATGCCGACGCCGCGACGGCATCTTTGGACGGGATGGTCGGGGGTGGATCCACGCGCTTGCCTGACGGCCTCGCCGCGCTCGTGCCCGTCGGCGGCGCCGTCCCCGGTAACGTCGGCGTACTCGCGGTGGACGGCGGCGGAGGCGTGCGGTGGTTCGGGGCGGACGCGCGGAAGGTGGCGGCGTCGAAGGACAAGGGCTCCACGCCAAACAAAAAACCGTCAGCCGGCAAGCAGGCGGAGCGGAGGGTGGTGGAGGCGGCGTCAGCTGTGGACGGCGGCGGCGGCGTCCTCGTCGTCAGCGTGGGCAGCGGCGGCGGCGGCCGCATCGCGACGCTGTACCGCGCGGTTGGCGGCGAGCACAGCGGGCGCAGCGTGGAGGAGGCGTGGTCGGTGGACGTGACCGCCCCCGAGGGTGCGGCGGCGGCGCGCGTGGTCGCCGCTGCCGCCGCTGCCGACGAGCTCGTGGTGCTGTGGTCGGGCGGCGTCTGGGCCACGTACGCGCCGCGGGCGGCGACCGCCGGCACCCCCACACGCGCGCTTACACTCGCCGGCGCGGCGGGTGACGGAGCGGCGGCCGCGATGCTGGTGAAATCCGGCAAGCGGTCGGCAGCAGCGGCGAAAGCCGCGGCGGCGGTAGAGGTTTCCGCGGCGGGGGGGCTCCAGGCGGCGGCGTGCGTGCCCCTCGGCGGTGGCTACTACGCCGTGGCGCAGGTGGGCGGCGGGTGCGGCGGCGCGCGTATCGCCGTGCTCGACGCTAAATACGGCGCCGTGCACGCCGCCGTGGAGACGCACCCAGGGGGGGGAGGTGCGGCGGAGGAGGGCGTCGCGATCTCTGCGTTGCTCGATGACGAGGTCGGAGGCGGCGGCGGATCGTATCGGATCATCGTGGCGGTCGCGGGCGAGGTGGTGCTGGCGGAGGTTCCCGCGCCGCCGCCACTGAGTCTAGCCGCGGCGCTTGGAGCGCTGAGCACGACGGGGGGGGCGGTGGCGGCGGCGGCGGGGCTGAAGGTGCTGGGCGGCGACGGCGTGGCGGCGTGCTCGCGCCCGCCGCATCACGGGGTGTTGGAGCCTAAGCTACCGCTGGACGGCGGCGGCGGCGGCGGCGGCGGTGCCGTGTCGAGCGGCGCCGGGGTGGTGGACCTGGGGGAGCCGGCGGGGATCAAGTGGTGGGGGAGCGGGGATGAGAAGGCGGCGCGCGATGCCGTGGCGCTGTTTGTGGGGACCGCGCCGGTGACGGCGGCGGCGGCGCTCGCCGCGCTCAAGCCCTTTCTTTCGGCAGGGAGTCATCAGTGATGCTCCCACGTCATCCCACCACCCGTCAAACCCTCGTGTGTTGTGTTGAGTTACGTGGCATCATGTGACGTGGCGAGCATCAATTATCTGGCCGTATGTTACGGGTGCGGCGACGCTGCCCCCGGCGGTGCTGGCGGCTGCCGTGGAGGGGTGCTTGCGCCGCGAGTTGTGGGAGCCGGTGGAGGCGCTGGTGAGCGGCGGGTACGTGCCGTCGTCGGCGGCGGCGCCGCAGCTGGTGGCCGCGCTGATCGCCTCCGAGCGCCTGGTGGAGCTGGAGCGGTTCCTGGCGCTGGCGCGGGAGGTAGGGGCTTACACTCGTCCACTTTTCAGCTCAACCTGAGCCGTTTCTGACACAGAATATCCCCTTTAAAACCCCGAACCCCCCCCGACACCTCCTAAAACCCGCCAAACAGCCCCTAGACAACCCCTGAATGTACCCCCTATCCCGCAGAAAGCGCTCAAGTTGAGCCGAAAAGTGGACGAGTGTAAGCCCCTGGCGGGAGGTGTCCGCCGCCGACATCCGCCGCTGCCTCGACGCCTTCCTCGGCGGCGCGGCGGCAGAGGCGGGTGGCGGTGGCGGGGGCGGGGCTGCCGCTGGTGGCCCGGGCATGTCGGCGAAGGCGCTGGAGGCGGCCGCGGCGAGGCAACGCGTAACGGCGGAGTCTGCTGTCCGAGCCGCGGAGACGGCGGCGGCGGCGTTCAAGAGTGGGAACTTCCTCGGGGGGAAGAAAAAGGAAGGCGCGGCGGCGGCGGCGGCGGCGGCGCTGCGAACGACTGTCGGGCGCGCGCGCGTGGCCGCCGCCGCCGCGGAGGAGTTCCCGCCCTGGGCGCCGCCGCTGCACGCGCTGGTCGCGCGGCCGCTGGACGCCGCGAGCGGCGCCGCTGCGCTCCCGGGCCTGCCTGCGCCCGCCGCCGCCAAGCTCATTGCCTTCCTCTCCACCTGGGTCGGCGTCTACACAGCCGGCATGGCGTCTCACTGCTTCCCTGTCAGCCTCGAATTGAGCAACTTTGTCCCCTCACACTAACGTCGGTGACGCGAAAACACCCTCGAATCTGACACATCCCGCTGCCTGCACCCGCTACCTCCGTCAAAAAGTAAACGCGTACGTCAGTGATGAACAAACACCTTGTACCTGACGCCTCTCGGGGCTCTGGGGGGAACAAAACTCTATTTTTTTCCTGAGACGTCCGCTTGCGTTGCTCGCCGGCTCAGCATCATTTGTTTGGCTTTCCCTTGTCTTTTCTTCCTGAGGCGATGACGATAAACCATACTACTACCCCGATGAACAGTGACGAATGTACAGCATATGTCTTTCGCTCCTACCGTGAGCCTCCATGCAAGTTTTCTTATTTTTTCCTCAGAACCACCACCTAAGATGTGCACTGACCTCGACTTGATACCTCTATGGTGCTCCTGGCGTTTCAGTTGGAAAGTAATCACATTTAGCGGCCCTGACCTATGGCGGGTCCGAGGTCTCGGCGCGGCCCGGCAAGGCGCTCCCGTCCCTGGTAGGGCGGTGCAGGTTGTTCCCTGGTTGACACCGGCTTGACCGCGCCTGGTTCCAGCGCTTGAACCTGACGTATGATGAACTGCTTTCAAACGCTGCTTTCAATTTCAACTTGCGCCGCTACACCCTGGGCTCCGTGGTGAGCTGGGCCAGCGCCGTGATCGACGCGCACTTCACGACGTTCGCCATGGAGGCGGGGGGCGGCGCGGCGGGCGCGGCGATGGGGGTGTTGCGGGAGTCGGCGGTGGCGCTGCAGGCCAGGTGCGCCGCCGTGGGCCGGGTGCAGGGCGCCTTGCAGCACGTGGTAGGGCGCACTAAACCCTAAATCCTAAACCCTAATCCCTCAATCCTAAACCCTAAACCCTAAACCCTGAACCCTGAACCCTAAACCTGGCCCCGCGGGGGGGGGGCACTGGTGCACACCCACACCCTCGTTTGTGCTTCACTGAAGCGAGGGGCTGGACACTCAGCTACCGTGGTGCTCAATACCGCGGTTGTTGGTCGCATGTGGCCCACACCAAACCGCCATCCGGCCGTGCGCGTTTGTATGTTATGCATGGCTCCGTAATCCCAGTTGTCGAGGCGTTCTGTTCCACCCCCCGTTTGTCTCAAACACTGGACGATATTGCTTTTAACGTTGTTTTTGGTTATTGCCAGATTCTCGCTGACGACACATCTGTGACGGGCGGACTGATTCCGGTTTGATACCCGGATGATGATCGTCCTACCCACGTACAAAACGGGAGCACTGAGAGAACTGCTTCTGTTTATGCCCGATCTCCCTGCCCGATCCCCCTCACTCCTCCCTCGACCCTCAGTCAACGACAATCCTGTGATACGGCGGGCGTTGGTGTGACCCTGTGACGCGCGCGAGAACGCGCCGCTGCCGGAGAACCACGGCGTGCTGAGCACCACGTACACAATCGAGCTGGTGGACTGGTGAGCGGGGGGAGGGGGGTGTAGGGCAGGATGACGGGGCAGCGGCCAAGTTGGGAAGGGTAAACGGCTAAACGCACACATTTCGGCAAGATTTAATAATATTCATCACTCCGTTACTTCTGTGCCGTTGTCGTCGTCTTAGCCAACACAATGGCCAGGCTTTGCTCGACCCCTGCCCCGACTGGCCGAGCGGAGGTGACGTGACACTCCATCGAGTTGCTTTCACTTCAAACTCGGTCTCGTGCAGTCTCGGCATCTCTCATCCATCGTTGTGACTCCACATGAAGCTCGGGACCCCTGCCACGCACTGTGCGTGGCAGGCATGTAGCTGCGCAACCCGATCGGAGCAGTGCATCTCGTTACGCCACACGTCTTCGAGTGGACTTGACAGCCCCCAACGCTCAAATGCGGCGCCGGGCGCGCCCACACATGCGCGCCAACTGTATTTTCGCCGCCGTTTCCCGAGGTGATATATCACTCGCTTGTTGGAGGCCTACCATGTATCCATGAAGACGGGCGTAGGGGGTCTCTGGTCGACGATTGCTCACCATTCACATAATGTGTGCCAGGACTTCAGACCGTGACGCCAGAGGACTCGATGCACGCGATACTTGACCCTAAACCCAACAAAATTTGAACCTTAAACCCTAATCAATGATGTGTACCGGTACACAATTCGTATGGGTATTTCGCAAAAATGAGTCGACGCTCTTCGATTGCCAAAGGTCGCACGCTAGCTGTCGAAACGTCGCGTCGCTGAGTCGCGTCTACGCATCATTATACTTGGAACGTTCAACGCCATTGCGCCGCCATATTCCACACACGCTCGCGCTAGTCTCGCGCTTCCGTCCAATGGCTGCCGTATCCGCCTCCTTTATGGCGCCCTCCGCGGTCCGCATCCCACACGCCGCGGCTGCTCGCAAGCAGCCTGCCTCTGGGCGCCAGCTCGGGCACGCTCCTCCTCCGGCCACTACAATCACTCGCGCGATCGCCAACAACTCCCCCCCCAACGGCGCCCCCATCCCCCAGCCTAAGACCGCCGCGAAAGACAACTTCATCGTCGCTAATATGGGTGAGTGTGTGAGGTGTTGTGTTGTTTGTTTGTCCTCTGGCGCGCGTGGGCCAAGGCGGCCAAATGGTTGGATGTTTGTGCCAATTCTGTCATCAGTTCTTCGTATGACGGGACAAGTTGCGATTTAGTTTCGCCCGATGGGGGCAGGAGCGCAGGAACCCGTACTCATACTGACGGCCCCACTTGTTTTGTCGTTGACGCAGGCGTGAACACGTCGACCATGCCCTCGGAGGTGGTGCTGGAGAAGGACTCCAATGGCCCGCGCAACAGCCTCTTCACCTCCCCCTTGCTTCGCTCGCCACTCTCCGGAGGCGTCGAGGTGAGCCCCCGCCCACGCCGCTCCCATCTCCCCCGCTGCCGCGCCCTTCAACTCCATTCTATACCCCTTCCACCCTTGCGCCCTACCGAAGCAAAGCAGCGACTGACGGTTACACTTGCGTGATTCGCCCATCGCAGAACGCCGAGACAAAACTGGAGATCCCCAACGCGGCGATATCCTCGCGCAACCTGATGGAGCAGGCGCTTTTCGGTGACCTGTGCACCAAGATGAGCCCGATGGACCACCGGCGCGCCGGGTGGCCGGTCGCCTCCCTCGTGGACTTCGCCACGGACGCGGAAGGCACGCCCATCTTCAGCCTGAGCCCCATGGCAGGGGCTTACACTCGTCCGCTTTTCAGCTCAACTCGAGCGCTTTGTATGGGATAGGGGGTGCGCGTAGGGGTTGTGTAGCCCGTGTTAAGGGGGTGTTAGGGGGTGTGTAGGGTGTGTAGGGTGTTGTCCTGAGACAGACACGGCTCAAGTTGAGCTGAGAAGTGGACGAGTGTAAGCCCCTGCCCCATGGCCATGCACACGCGCAACATGAACTACGACCCGCGGTGCTCGCTGGTGGTGGAGATGCCGGGGTGGCGCGGCCTGGCCAGCGAGCGCGTCACGCTCTTCGGCACCGTGCGGCGCGTGCCGGACGAGATGCTCGACATGGCGCGCGCACTGTTCAAGGTAGGTGCTTACACTCGTCCACTTCTCAGCTCAACGTGAGCGCTTTTTGTGGGATATGGGGTGCGCGTAGGGGTTGCGTATCCCGTGTTGAGGGGGTGTTTAGGTTGGGTAGGGTGTTTTTGTGTGTCAGACGCGGCTCAAGTTGAGCTGAAAAGTGAGCGAGTGTAAGCCTCTGGTTCAAGGGCAAGCACTGCGAGGACCAGGCCTCGTTCGGCACCTCCGAGTTCCCCCTGTACATGCTAGCCGACATTCAAGACGCTTACTTTGTCGGTGGGGTGGTGCAAGTTGGAAACCAACGTTGAAGCGCCTGTTGCACGACTTGAAACTAAATTATGACGAACTGCTCTCAAGTGTTGGTTTCAATTTCATGTTGCGCCCCTTCGCGCCGGCGGCTACGGGACCATCAAGTGGGTGACCCCGAAGGCAGGTCCTGACACTCGCCGCCTTTTCCACTCAATGCCTCAACTTCAAGTCGTTTTGTCCCTGAAACCACTAGAGATGTCCCACCTGGTACCTCGAAGGTGCTGGCAGTTAAGCTGGGAAGGGGTCGCCGTGTCAAGGCCCTGACCGAAGGACTACCTGTCCTGCAAGCCGGACAAAATCTGCGACCGCAGCCAGGCCGACCCGCTGGGAACGCTGAACAAGCTCAACGAGTTGTACCGGTCGAAGGCAGGCCTGGCGGCGGCAGTCAACAACGCACGTCCCCTTTTCATCTCAACTCGAGTCGACCTGACCCTGAAACCACTCAAACCGCTCGTATCGTCGTCATCCAAACGAATAAAGGCCCCAACTTAGAACAAGAGAAGCGGAGTGTGGGTACGGGCACATGGGATCAACGGCCCTGGGTTTACAGGGCCGAATCCACAACTATTGTATCGAAGATGCTCAAGTTAAGTTGGCCACGGGAACTAGTGTAAGGCCCTGCCAATGGATCCCCGTGCTGTTCTCGGATAGCACGCGCGGGAAGATAATCTCCGTGGACCGGATGGGCATGGACATGCGCATCAAGACGGCGGACGACCACTACGTCATCCAGCGCGTGCGCTTTCACGAGCCCGTCGACAGCTTCGAGGAGGCCAAGAAGGGGATCGATAAGATCCTCAAGGACGGCTTCAAGTCCAGCCCGCCCAACTACTCGCGATGATTCGTCACGCGACGGACTGCATTCATTATGGGCGCTCATTGGTTTCCATAAATACTTTAGCACGCGTTGGACTCGCACAGTCCAACCGGAGAGGAAAGAGTGCCCCCCTCCGCACAGTATATCAGATTAGTGCACGCTCGCTGTATTAAGCACTTGATTTATTTTTTGGCTCTTCAGTCCTGTCTAGTTCACCTTCCGTTGTTGCGTTTGCACTGGCCCCGACTGACTCGCCGGTAGCCATGCTAGTTCACCTTCCGTGGTTGCGTCTGCACTGGCCCCGGCTGGCTCGCCGGTAGTCGTGCGACGACATATTGTACAAAACAAAATTCTTTCTTCCAAACGCCATCAAAGTCGAGCACCGAGAGGTCGCGCGAGTTTCTCGCCGCGAGCATGGTCGAAACGGCGGCGTGCGCTCCAGGTGCAGAGCAGCCCGCCCCGTGCCCCGCCGCTGTTGCGTCGTGTCGTACCTCTTGTGTCAGCCTGGTCGGTCGGACAGTTTGTGACACCACCCTGACCGTCCGGCCTCGGCGAAATCGAGTTGCATCGCAGTGCCAGAAAGCATCGCACGGCACGCTCATACCTTCAATTCGCGCCTCGCGTGCGCAGGGAATACTTCCCCCCTCTGCCCGCCATGGCCGCTGCGGAGGACCCCTCACTCCTCAGGATCCTTATCGCTACGGACAACCATCTCGGCGTGCACGAGAAGGACCAGATCCGCAAGGACGATGCCTTCATCACCTTTCGCGAGATCTTCGAGATAGCCAAGCAGCAGAAGGTGGACGCCGTGTTCCTCGGCGGCGACCTGTTCGACATCAACAAGCCCAGCCGGTGCGCCACACGCGTGCCACAAACTTCTCCTCCTCCTCCTCCTCCTCCTCCTCCTCCTCCTCCTCCTCCTCCTCCTCCTCCTTCCTTATTTTCATATTTCCCCTTGGACGGTACTTCGCGTTTTGTCGTGCCTGAAAATTGCGCGTGTGTTGGTGTGCGCAGGGAGACGATGGTGCGCACGATGGAGATCCTGCGCGAGTACTGCCTCAACGACCAGCCCGTGCAGCTCGAGGTGCTCAGCGACCAGACCGTCAACTTCCCCAGGTTCTGCCGCCGCCCACTGCACCCGCCTCCATGTATTTTCCACGGGTGCCCAGATTGCGACGTTGATTTTGTCGTCCGCCTCTGATGATAGCTGTGTTGGCGCTTCCCCCTGCGACAGGCGCGGCGTGGTGAACTACGAGGACCCCAACTACAACGTCGGCCTGCCGGTGTTCATGATCCACGGTGCGCACCGCGCCCCGCGAATCTCGTAGCCGCGCGCCGTGACGGGCCGCGCTTTTCAAGCCCCTCCCTCCTTTTACTGCCAGCGATTGGGGTGCCTAGTCTGCCTCCCACGTTTTTGTGCAGTTTAATAGTCTGCACCCCTGGGCCCCCGCTGCCGCTTGACGACGCCCGTTCTGGAGTTTCGCAGGCAACCACGACGACCCCGCGGGCGGGGAGAACCTGAGCGCCATCGACGTGCTCGCCGCGTGCAACCTCGTCAACTACTTTGGCAAACACGTGCGCGCCCTGCCCATCCCCCCCTCCTCCCTCTTCGCCAGATTACCCGAGTTTCGTCCTGTTTCAGCCTCCTGTGAAAAATCACTGAGATTCTCTCGATAACAGTTATGCCCAGCGCCGCCCAAGGCGGCCCGCCCTGCGCCACCCCGCCTGCCAAACTCACCCGCCTCCCCCCGCCGCGCCGACCCACACGGCAGACCCTGAGCGGGTCCGGCACGGGCAAGATCAAGCTGAAGCCCATCCTGATGCAGAAGGGCGAGACACGCATTGCGCTGTACGGCGGGGCCCGGGCCGGGGCCGCTCACTGCACACTGCACACCGCTTCCCGTCGCTGCTCTCTGCCTTACTTGAACGTTCCCGTGCTGGCTCAACTTGAGCATCTCGGAGGTATTAAGCTGCGATGTCTTGAGTGATTCCAGAGAGGATGAAGGCAGGTTAAGTCAAGCTGTGAAAGGTGTGTGGTGTGAGGCCGTGCGGCGCGGGCTGGGTTATATCCGCGACGCGCGCCTGCACCAGATGTTCAGCGTCAAGGTAGTGACCACCCAACCACGCTTGCCACGTCATCCCATGCGGTGTTAGCCCTCTTTCGTTGAGACATCGATGCCATCATATGACTCAGCGTCCTCCAACGCAATTTGAAAACTGTCTCATTGAGTTATCGATGCCGTCATATGAATAAAGGGGCCAATTGATGAACGAAGAAGGGCATGTCACCGCTAAATCCCCCTGAATACATTGTCTGTTACTTTTGACTTGGCGAGCATGATTGACTCCGCCCTACCTGGAGGGCAACGTGGAGTGGGCGCGGCCGGAGGACCGCCCCGAGATGCGCACCAGCTCCTGGTTCAACGCAATGCTCATCCAGTAAGGCCCTCGCCATGTGTCCGTGCGAGCAGTGTACCTCCCGGCCTCCAATAGGTCCGGACAAGGGTCGGTACAGTGACCTGTGAATTTACCAGTTAATAACAGACTGTAAAATTACTTTAGGGTTTGGGGTTTAGGTCTTAGGGGTTTATCTTCACGAGCCGACCTTCCTAATACCCCCCTAATACTCCCCTACAATCAAATTATACCCCTCTTATGTGGTACATTATTGGATCACTTTACCGGCCCTTGGTCGGACCTAAGTGTAACTCCCCGCCTCGAAGGCCCGGCAGCATCCGAGTCACTGTGGCCACTTCACCGCTGCACTTAACACGATACCACTCAGTACGGTCGTCTCACCAGGTGAGTGCTCCGTGTGGCGGCGGGCCGTACGGTGGGCCAGAACCGCGACGCGGGCCACACGCCCAAGACCTCCATCAGCGAGCGCTACCTGCCCTCCTGGCTCGACCTCGTGGCAGGGACCTCCTCCGTCATCCACGCTTCCACACCCGTCGCGATTCTTGAGCAGATGACACCGTACTAGTGCACTCTTCAAATAATGTTCTGTACCAACCTAGGAACCTGGAATTCGGTGTCTTCAGGGAGCGTACCTGCGCTGAAATCTCCCGAAATCGAACAAAATCGCGAGACATCGCCGGAAGCTGCCTTCTACAGAGCCCAGATCCTCCGGAACAATTAGGGTGTGTACCTGGCTCGGAACATTCCACTCGTACCACGTGGTGAGTACTACGTTCTTGACCCTACACCCTCCTTGATTGAGATGGATGGCAGCTTATGAAGTGGTGAGCCTGGGTCAGTCGGGGCCCTGCTGTGCGCTAAACCCTAAACCCCAAACCCTGAACCCTGAACCCCAAACCCATGCCTGAAACCCTAGGACCCTGCTATGCGGTGTGGGGGCACGAGCACGAGTGCAAGGTGACACCCCAGGAGGACAACACGCAGAACTTCCACGTCACGCAGCCGGGCAGCTCGGTCGTCACCGCGCTCATCGAGGGCGAGGCAGGGTGGCTGTTAAACCCTAAACATAAACCTTAAACCCCTTCTGAAACCCTCAACACTAAACCCTACACCCTACACCCTAAACCCTACAACCACTCCACCGACGTCGAATCGACGGCCAAGTCCGCGAGTATGCATCAGCTTTTGCTCCGAAGTTTAGCCATACTCCGAACTCGGTTTACGCGCTTGTTGTCCACCCTAATCCCTAGACCCTAAAACCCTCAACACTAAACTTTATACCCTAAACCTGGTGTCTACGGCCATGGTGCGAGGCGGTGAAGAAGCAGATCCTGCTGCTGGAGGTGCGGGCGGACGACGACAACCCCGACGGCGCGCCTTACTGGTCGGGCCACTCACCATATCTTATGACGAAACAGGTGAAGCTATGACCGACATCGATCGATATCGATTACAGTCATCATCGATTTACCCAGCTGTGATCGGTCAAGAGGATGATTTTTGACTGTTTGACCAATCACAGTAGGGTATATTTTCATCGAAGGCGGTCACATACGAGTAGCTTCACTTGTTTTGTCATAGACTATCGTTTCTGGGATCATATTGGCGTCAGTTGACGTGGCAAACGAAATCCATCGGACCCTGTGCGGCGGCGCACGACGCCGATACCACTGGAGACGACGCGGCCTTTCAAGTATCAGCAGCTGTCGCTGGTGGCGTGCGCCAAGAAGGAGCCCGAGGAGGGCGGCCTGGGCTCCGACTGGGTGCGGCGCTGCAACCTCAAACCCATCGTAACACGTGCTCAAAGCGCCTGCTTGATTTGCCCTTGAGAATACTATATGATGAACTTCTTTTAAGTTCTGCTTCAAGATCATCTTGTGCCGCTACTACTGGGCCACGGCGCACGCGGCTGCGCCGGCCGGCGGCGGCGGCGGTACCGGGCGGCGCATGGCGGGCGGCGGCGGCACGCACGAGGCCTGGGTGCACGGCCTGCTGGTCAGGCCCGCGCCCCGCTCCTGTCAAATGTAAACACACTGCTTTTGGTCACATGACTCCCCGTGCTGAGTGGCGTCATGATATGAGATGAAGTGACCATCTACGCAGTGATCCAGGGTACCTCAAATGGCGGTCAACGCGTCTCGAATTTGAGACCTTGAGTAAATAGACCGTCAGATGTGCCATACAATGGTACCATATGGCGATTCGACCGTGTATTTCTCAAGAATTGGCGACCGCCATGTGAGGTACCCTGGAAAACTGCGCACATGCTGACATGGGGGAGTCGACGATGGCGGGCCGTACCTGATGGAGAAGCACGTGAACGCGATGATCGCGGACGCCACGGAGCCGTACGTGCGCCGCGGCCTGCCCGCCGCCGAGGTGCCGCTGCCGCTCATCCGCCTGCGGTCAGAACCCCATCATCCCACCACATCATATTAACATCAACCCGAAGCTAAAATTCTTTCAACTTCAGACGGCTTGAACCTAACATCCTATGACAAAGTGCGCTCAACCACTCAGACATTTAGTCTGACTTAGTGCTACTTGGTCTAACTTAGTGCCCGCTCGACCAATCAGAACGCTCCATTTGGACGACTTAGTTCTACTTGTTGCTAAGTGTCTAAGTGGTTTCACGCACTTGGTCATATGAAGTTCAGACGACCCGATGCTAACAATTATATAATCTTGACCCCCGCCCCGCAGCGTGGACTATTCGGGCGGATTCTCCACCATCAACGCGCAGCGCTTCGGACAGAAGTTCGTGGGCAAGGTGCGGTGGTGCAGCTTTAACCCGGTCTCCGGAATTTGGATCAGCCAACACTATCCACTCTTTTGAGCACAGTGTCGCAGGTCAGACTGCTAATCCGCTCGTATTGACAGGCGTCCTCTCTGGTTTGACACATGCTGTACTATCCGTACTGCCTACATTTCAGCGCTTGAAGCTAAAATATGATGAATCGCTTTCAAACTTTGCTTTCAAAATCAAGTTTCGCCCCTACAGCAAGGTGGCGAACCCCAACGACCTGATCCAGTTTCACAAGAGCATTGTGCGGCAGGGCGGTGTCAATTGCACCTGCCGATTCATCCTCCACTTTGTAGACCCTGGTTTATTAAACTCAGTGTCTGCGTTACGCGCATCGCTTATCTACTCAAAATCGAGGGTCGATCACACGGCCTTGCATACGAGTAAGTACTTTCTCGGCTGTCAATCTAGCTTCTCAGCTTCGAGGTGTTAAGCGGAATCACTCAATCGTTTCGGGCGATTTACTCACGGATCGCGAGCCGGTCGGACTTCCGGCCAGTCGGTCGGTGGAATGTTCGAAATGGACAGTTCTGATTGGTCGAACGGGATTCGATACCAAAACTTCAATACCACATCCGACACTGAGTTCAAGTTGGACGACAGCTACATCCTATGACGTGACATCCTACGTCGTTGCGAGCATGATATAGTTTGGCCCTGACACGCGGCGCAAGAAAGAGGACGGGCCGCGCGCCGCCGCCGGCGAGGAGGAGGAGGTGGTGGTGGAGGGCCCCGGGGTGGCCGACCAGCACCGCATCGAGACGCTCGTCAAGTAGGGCCGGATACATAAAGCTCGCCACGTCATCCACCACCCGTGAAATGTCATCAGTTGGGTTGACTGTCATCCTTGACGTGCCCGCGCCAGGCCCTATCTATTCGACCCTATTTCTCTGACGTTCTCTGGCCCTATGATAAAGTGCGTGAAACCACTTAGACACTTAGTGAGACTGAGTAAACTGTCGTCCCGCTCGACCAACTAGAACGCTCCATTTATTCGACTTAGTGCTACTTGTTGCTCAGTGTCTAAGTGGTTTCATGCACTTTGTGCTATCTATCTGCCCCTATCTATCTTGCCCGATTGGTGTGACCCTAGCGCGCGGCAGAACCTGACGGCGGGGCTGCAGCTGCTGAGTGAGGCGGACCTGTCCAACGCGCTGGACGACTTCGTGAACCGCGACCCAACCGCTATCGTCAAACTCTGCCAGCAGCGCCTCGAGGAGACGCAGGCACGGCCCCAGCCCCGCTACCGTCCCATCCACGTCAGTACTCGTATAGGTCCGAAGAAGGGCCAGTAAAGTGACCCTAGAATTTACCAGTTAACAGAGTGTAAAAGTACTTTAGGGTTTAGGGTTTAGGTCTTAGGGTTTCATTTTCACCAGACGACCCCCCTAATACCCCCCAAATACACCCATAAAATCAAAATATACCCCTCTTAATTGGTAAATTCTGGGGTCACTTTACCGGCCCTTGCTCGGACCTATCAGTACTCCTACGAACATTCTGTTGTACATGACATCACGCCGCTCGGTGTGGTGGTCTTTTAGTCCTGATGCCACTGCGCTTGTGGACATGATGCCTCTGCGTTCGTAACCTTGATGCCAATGCGTTTGAGAGCGGGCCTTCGACACAGGCGCTGGTGGAGGAGGAGGGCGACGTGGACGTAGGGCCCGGGCGCTGGATCACGCCGCCTGCCACGTCATTCAACACGCTTACAAACCCCTCGTGTATAGAGATGAGTGACGCCCTAACCCTAAACCCTAAACCCTAAACCCCAAGCCCTGAACCCTAAGCCCTAAACCCTCTGACGCGGAGAGCCCCTACTGAGAGGAGCTGGGGGACCCTGACAACGTGACCAAGCGTGTGGCGGAGGCGGTGCAGCAGCGGTAGGGGCCAGCGAACAATGCTCGCCACGGCATCCACCACACTTGATACCCTCGTCTATTGGGTTTAACGCCATCCTATGACGCGGCCAGTAGCTTCGTGTGACTGACCCTCGGCAGCGGCTGGCGAGGAGCGCGCCCAGCGCGGCGGCGGCGGCGGCGGCGGCGGCGGCGGCCGCGGGG
>Ga0307489_10000159_pt1 | contig 36276 bp, 49 predicted proteins | sample SB12metaG_FD_202247 | JGI IMG/M metagenome (GOLD analysis project Ga0307489, IMG submission 202247) | Sea-ice brine microbial communities from Beaufort Sea near Barrow, Alaska, United States - SB 1.2 | ecosystem: Environmental > Aquatic > Marine > Coastal | place: USA: Alaska | collected... | reverse complement strand
GAGATGAGAAGGGGACGAGTGAAGCCCCTGCCGTTGGCCGCGGCGGCCGCGGCGTCACGGGCAGCGGTGGTGGCCTTCTGCGGGTAGGGTTGCGCGGACTTGCGCTTGGGGCCAGGGGCTTAAACTCCTTCACGTTTCAGCTCAACTTGAGCCGTGTCTGAAACACTCAAAAACCCCATGCACACCCTCAACACCCCCTGAAACCCCCTTAACACGGGCTACATTAACCCTACGCGCACCCCTATCCCAGAAAATGCGCTCAAGTTGAGCTGAAAATGGGACGAGTGTAAGCCCCTGCTTGGGGCGCGGCGGCGGGATGTGCTCGCCCGTGCCGTTCTTTTGCACCTTGAGACAGAGTGACAAGATATGGTCCGAGATCGATATGGGAGATCAATATGGGATATCGATATGGGAGACCGAACATCAATGAGAAACCGATAGGGTTATCGATATAGGATATGGGTTATCGATATGGGATATAGTTTATAGATATGGTCATCTACCATATCGATATGGTCATCCTGGATATCGATATGGGATATGGGCTAATGATATGGGAGATGACCTCATCGATGTGGTCATCTTGGAGATCGATATGGGATATCTTGTCACTCTGCCTTGAGAAAGAACTTCTGCGCGTGGCTCCGCATCTGAATCACCGTCTTGTTCCCCACGTGGTTCTCAATCTTTTTCCAATCGCGGTCGTACCTGCAGACGGGGGACGGCGTGGGGGGAGGGGGCCAGAGAGGAAAACAGCTCGTATCAGCGGATGTCGGTAGCGGTATGGCGGTTGAATAAATCGGAGTTCACAGAAATCAGGAGGGGGCAGGATGTGGTTGGTGGAGGGAAAGGAAACCGCCGCCGCCGCCGGGGGGAGGTCCGTGGGGTTGCTGCGGTGCCGCGAACAGAGGTGGCGTGCATTGAGCGTGGAGTGTGGGATGAGAGAGACGGGGAAGGGGCGGCGTGAGGGGGGAGGGGGAGGACTCGGGGGGGGCGGGGGCAGGGCATAGGAACGCACAGCTTGATGGCTTCCAAGAACAGGGCATGTTCCGCCTCGGTCCAGGGGCTTACACTCGTCCTCTTCACAGCTAAACGTAAGCGCCTTATGCGGGATAGGGGGTACGTGCAGGGGCTGTCTAGACGGGTGTGTAGGGTGTGTAAGGGGGTTTCAGGGGGTTATCTAGGGTGTGTTTTGCGTTAGAAGCGGCTCAGGTTGAGCGGAAAAGTGGACGAGTGTAAGCCCCTGCCTCGGTCCACGGATCGCGGCTGTTGGAGATGGTGTACGGCTTGCGATCCGTCGCCTTAGCGTTCACCAACCCCACCTCCTCCACCGACCCCGGCTTCATCCTCGCCCCCATATCGATAGGGGGGATCTTGTCACTCTGATCGTCGCCGCTCGCCGCGCCGCGCCGCGTTGACAGTCCTTATAAACTCTTCCCGACTCTTCTGAACTGCTCTTGGAAAAGAAAATCGAGTGTCGTCAAAAGAAAAGTCCAACTTCTCCCACAACCAGGGGCTTACACTCGTTCACTTCTCAGCTCAACGTGAGCGCTTTTTATGGAATAGGGGGTGCGCGTAGGGGTTGCGTAGCCCGTCTTAAGGGCATATGAGGGGGTGATTAGGGTGTGTAGGCTGTTTTTGTGTGTCAGACACGGCTCAAGTTGAGCTAAAAAGCGAACGAGAGTAAAACCCTGCCCACAACCGCGGAGGGGTTAAGACGCGCCGGTCTCGCCCCGTTTACGCGCAACCGGATCCTCCACGGCTCCCCCACCCGCGGCGAGCGCCGGGGTACTCCTTCACGGAGGATATGCCGCCCTCAGCTTCGCCGCCTGGGAACTCGCACGTCGCAGCCGTCGTCAACAACACCCCCTAGTTTCCGCGCGTCTAGCTAGTCACTGGGGTATGATGAAAGAAAATCCCGGCGACCCCCCCCCGCCGAAACTCCACAGAACTTGTATCGCGCCTCCTCCCCCGATACGCGGGAAGCCTCGAGCGCCGTACGGAGACTGCCCACAGTATCGTGCGAGGATCGGTGAACGTCGCGTCGCGTGGTGTCGGCAGTGGTTCTGGCGATCTGATCGGTCCGTCGTCCGTGTGACCGTTAGGCTTAGATCTTTGCCACGATCTAGTAAGATTCGGGGTGGGGTTTGGTACGACAGGTCACCTGATTTACCTGACGACAGCGTGGCGCCAGATGAGCCACGGTAGCGGATAAGTGCAATCTAGCCTATGGTAGATGAAAGCTTTCAATGTGCGCGCGGCAATTGCCAAAACGGCGCGTTGATCGACAGATCGAGCAACGATCTCACACGCAGTTATGTTGGTGTGAATTTGGATCTGCTTGAGTTACGCCGGCTCCGGTTGCAGCTTGGCAGTCCTCCTGACACATACTGTGTACGTCCAAGTGTGGGGTAGAGCTGCGGAAAAGGCTCTGGTACTGATTGTACCAAGCCGAGCACGCTTTGAGGGAGCAGTAAAAATACCCTCGGCCCTTGTGTCGCGAGCTTCATATAAAACTGTATGTGGATTTGCTCATCCTCAGCTGACCTGAGCTCCCTCGAAGATGCTTGCTGAAGCTGGAAGCGGAATATGTGTCAGACCATGCACGACGCAGCTAGGGGCTGCACGGCAGCGGGACAGACCGGTGGCTAGCTGATCAACAACTCTGGTGACATTCATATGTTCATATGTTCACGGTCCACGGTGGGTTTTTACTTACATGGCCTCGCGCCATTGTTACTGTTCGTCTGCGTGATGGCGGCATCCGTCCTCCCTACGAGTATGACAAGATATCCCTTATCAACACAGTCATCTCCCACATCGATACTGTTATCTCCCATATAGATACCGTCATCTCCCACATCGATACTGTCATTTCCCATATCGATACTGTAATCTGAAGGTCATTCTCCGTATCGATGCTGTAATCTGCCATATCCATACTGTTATCTTAAGGTCATGTTCCATATCGATAGTGTCATCTCGTCATCTTGCGAACAAGATGACCAGATCATATCTTGTCACTCTGTTCGTCCTAATATGGCTTCCACTGCACCCATGCCAGAGTCGCGGGGTAGTCCTGGGATCGGCTTCACAGTCCCGCTTGCTCCACCGGTAGTCGTGCGCCCGCGCCCTCTGCTAGCAGCACCTGCATGTTCCCGTTCCGAGCGCCGTACCTACACGTGTCCAAACCTCACGGGCAGTCGGGCGCTCGTGTGCCCGCGCCACTTGTTAGAGCAACAGACGCGAGACCATGATACAGGCGGCGTAGACATGTACGGCACCACTCCGGACCACGGGCACCCATTCGCCCTGGCGCAGGCCAGCCGCTCGGTTGCGTTGATTTACATGGCCTCAGGTTGTCATATCGTGTGTCTGTATTGTGCGGATTCGTCCTACTGTGGCTGCGCCCGCACCCATGCCAGAGTGTTGTCTCGGGGTGGTCTTGGGAAAGGCCCTCACACCTCAGCTTATGCCATGGGCAGCCGTGCGCCCGCGCCAACTGCAGCACCTCCAGGCGCCCGCCGGCAGCGGCATGCATAACACGTCCACAGGCTCCACGGACAGTCGTGCGCCCGTGCCCACTGCAACGTCTCCAGGTGCCCGCCCATAGCAGCGAGTGCACACGAGTTTGTTCCACCACCTCAAGTCTGGCCAGCCCCAGTGGCACCCGTTCACCTTGCTTGGCCCAAGCCAGTCGCTCGCCCGACGTGCAGAATTCCATGAGCTTGAGCTGCACCGTCCTTCCCTTCGGCAGGCGCGGGAGACCCGAGGCCAGCACCGCCGCCAGCCACGGCCGCCCCACCTGTGCCAGCATGGTGCAATCCGTGGGGTCCAGCCGCTTGAGCACCTCCTGAACGGCGAGGTCGGGCAGGGCCTGAAACAGGTCGAGCAGCGGGCACGCCGTCCGCTCCGCCACAAACGCCTGCCATCGCGCGACGACGCACCGCGCGACGGCCACGTCCGCGGAACGGGGCACAGCGAGGGGGGAACCCGCCGCCGCCGCCACGGCGTCAACTTCCCCCGCCGCATCGCCTCCGCCCTCTTGAAGCAGCGTGTTGAGCTCCGAGGGCGGGGTTCAGGGCGCGGGTTTCAGCCTTTCAGGGCGCCGTTGTCAAGGGGGGAATCTTCGCCCCCTCGCTCCATGAAGCGGACTGGAAGTGTGCGCGGTGTCGCTCGCGGTAGAAGCGCGTTGGAAGCTGAGGATCGGCAGTGGTTTACGGCGGCGCGAGGGGACGGGGTGCGCGCTTTGAGTTGTGCAGTGGTGGATCTATGTGAGTCATATCATCGGAAACAGTGGATACGAAGGTGCCGAGATTCTTCAGTTGCTGGGAAGAAACAAAACGCGGACTCGGCGCCCGGCAGACGGCAGATGTTGCCCACCGTGTCATAAGACGCCATTTAACTCAGGAAACAAGGGTTTACAGTGCTGGTCGATGACGCGGCAGACTAGGGCCCAGCAAATGTTGCTCTACCTCCGTGCATAGGACGGCACTAAACTCAAGAAACGAGGGCTTAAAGTGCGTGTCGACAAAAATATTACCTGGCTCTGCTAACCAGAGTAATGATGTTGGCAGCCTCCACCGCCGCCGCCCTCGTTGCTGCCAACTGCCCCTAGCGGAGGAGCGCGCGCGAGTCAATGGTGTCGTAATCCGGTGCATGCTACAATGATGAAATGCTAGCACATGCCTCGAGTGTAACAAGTGTCGTGTGATATACTGACTAGTTTTTGTCATTGTGAGGCCGCCTGCCACCGCCGCCGGACCTCACCCCCCACCCCTGCCTCAGCGTACCCCCCGACCGAGGTTTATATCACGGGATTTTACAGCATCGGTAATATGAAGAATGTCTCAAATGTTGCATCCGCATCACGTGTATATCGTCCTTCGCATATCACGTCACGTCCCCAGCTCAGACCTCGGTCCCGGCGGGCTCCCGCGCCCGCCGCGCCTCAGCGCACTCGGCGCGGTGCCGCAACACCCAGTCCGCGCGCTGGCACTGCTCATGGCAGTATCGTGCGCGGGAGCCGAGGGCGGGGCAGTTGCCGCACCGCTTGAGGTGCTTCTGCTCGCCCGCCGTCTTCGCGGGCAGGCCTGGGGAGGTCATGCCGCACTTGCTGCAGCACCGCTTGCGAAGCACCGCGAAGGTCTCCGCGCAGGCGGGGTTGCTGCCGGCACGGGTGCGAGCGATGTCGAGCGCAGTGGATCCCGCGGGTTGCCCGTGGGCCGCCTGGATGGTGCGCTTGTTGCCGTTGGCGCCGCGCTTCAGGAGCAACTTGACCACATCGGCGTTGTTCCCACCCACCGCATACATAAGCGGCGTACATCCCGGGAAGTAGTGGGCTCTGGTTGCCGGCGTGGGTCGATATCCGCGCCGGCGTCTAGGAGGGCGTTGGCCACCTCAACGGGGGCGAGCTCGTAGGCGGAGCAGAGCGGGGTCATGCCGTCGTCGTCGACGGGGTCGGGGTCTGCGAGGGCGGGAGTGTCATGGACGGTCAGTCCGTAGAGAGGAGGGGTGATGGGGAGAAATAGCCAGTGGAGTCCGGCAAGGCGCAGAGTCTATCCAGATAGCTAGATAGCGTGAGTTGAGACAGATTAACTGAAGAAACGACAGTCTAATTGCACACGGGTCGTCTGGCGGGTACGTTAGGTCAAAAGGTAGCGCGAGGGCGGGCAGTGTACCCGCGCCGAGCTGGAGCAGCGCCCTCACGGCGGCCACCTGCCGCGCGCCGTCGGGGTCGGGGTCGCGGGGAGGCGCGTCGGGGTGGATCTGCCGGATGGCGAGGCACAGCGCGCTGTTCCCCTCGCGGTCGACGAGTAAGTGCCCGTTGGCGCCGCGGCCATCCAGCAGCAGCCGAAGAATATCCGTGTGGTGGTAGAGCGCCGCCATGAGCGGCGCTGAGTAGCCGCGTGCGGTCGCGTTCTTCAAGCTGGTGTGGCGCGCGCGCTGGAGTATGATGCGCACGATCTCCATGTGCCCGCCCTCTGCCGCTGCTATGAGCGGCGTTCTCTTAGTGGTTGGGGACTGGAAGCGCTGCCCGCTCAGGTTGCGAGGCGTGCCGCCCGCGGGCAGCAGCCTGCTCACCGCCGCAACGTCACCGGCCACGCACGCGTTGTAAAGCGCCATGGGGTTGATGTTCGCCATGATCGTAACGGCGGGGGGCGATGCGCGTCGGCGGGGGCGGCGGAGGCACGCGCGTGGGGGGAGTGAGGCAAGCAACAAAGCTAGCGGGGTGTTTGGGCCCGTGCCGTCGAAATGTTTTCTTTTGGTTTTCTCGATAACAATCACACGTGGCAGTAGAACTAGAGCTAATCAGCCCTGAGAATGAGCGAAGCGGGGTTTCCAGCTGCTGCCAAGTTTCATTTGTGTGAAGTGTTTTGGCAGCCTCCACCGACCCCCCCTGCTCCCGACCGCTCCCAGCGAAAAAACGAGCGCGAGCGAGTCGATCGTATCGTATTCCAGTGCATACTACAATGATGGAATGCTAGTACATGCCTCGAGTGTGCCATGTGGTGCGTGCTCCTTTGACTATTTGTCATTATTGTGTGGCCGCCGCTGCAACCGCCGCCGGTCCTCCGCCCCCGCCCCCGCTCCCGCGTACCTCCCGAGGAGCATATACATGATGTTACAGCATCGGTACTATGAAGCACGTAACAATGGATGAATTCCCGTAAAGAATGTGTCGTCCTTCGCGTATCACGGCTCGTCCCCGGCTCAGACCACGGTCCCGGCAGCCTCCCGCGCCCGCCGCGCCTCGGAGCACTCCCCGCGGTGCCGCGACACCCAGTCGGCGCGCTAGCACTGCGTCCCGCAGTAGTGCGCACAGGGGCCGCGTGCGGGGCAGTTGCTGCACCGCCTAAGGTGCTGTCCCCCGGGGACGCCCGGGGTTGTCGCGGACAAGGGCCTTACCCTCGTCCACTTTTCGGCTCATCATGAGCACTCTCGAGGGATCCGCTGTGTGGTTTCATGGAGTTTCGGCGACAAAAATGGCTCAGGTTGAGCTGAGAAGTGGACGCGTGTACACCCCTGCCGCGGACAAGCCGGCGGACGTCATCCCGCAAGAGCTGCAGCACATCAGGCGCAACACCGCCAGCGTCTCCGCAAAGTCACGGCCCAGGCAGTCGTACCTGGCGTGAATCCGCGCGATGTCGAGCGCAGTGGACCCCGCGGGGATCTCCAAGGTGTAGTGGCGACAGTTGAATATCAAAGCAAACTTTGAAAGCGGCTCATAATGTTATAGTTTCAAGCTCTGAAACCATAGACGCTTTCAACACGAGATTTCAAACTGTCAACCTGCACCGCCCTGCCAAGGCAGCTTGTGTCGACGCCTTGGTGCTGTCGGCGCCTCGCTCGAGCAACAATTTAATGACGCCGGCATGGTTCATCTCCGTTGCAAACATAAGCGGCGTAAAGCCAGGTGCCCAGTTGTACTGGCGCAAGTTCAAATCGGAAGCAAAACCTGAAAGTGTTTGTCAATGATCATATTCTAGCTTCAAGCCCTAAAACCAGGCGCTCTGAAGACTCGGTGTTATAGTCACGTTCCATCCTGCACCGCCTTACCCAATGGCTGGGCGGCTTGCCCAGGTTGATGTTTGCACCGCCGTCCAGGAGGGCGGCGGCGACCTCGGCGTTGCCACCGGTGCACGCGCTGCCAAGCGGCGTCGCGCCCATGGCGTTGACGGGATCGGGCGCTGCGAGGTATGAAGCGTCGACGGGTTAGTCAGACGGATCAACCCATATGTTGTAGCGGCGCCAGTTGAAAGTGGACGAAAAGTTTGAGAGCGGTTCAGCATATTCTAGATACCAGCACAGGTGAAACCAGGCGCTTTCAACACTGGCTTCAACCCTTTTCAACCTGCGCCGCCCTACTAGACCGTGTGTGCAGGTACTCGTAGCACGAGAATGTCTTTTGCGAGCATGTTGTTACACAATCTGTTTGTGTTGAGTGCGGGGTGGTGGGGGTTGGGTAGGGGAGGGGGTGACGTACCCGCGCCGAGCCGGAGCCGGAGCAGCTCCCTCACGATGGCGACCTGCCTCGCGCCGTCGGGGTCAGGGTCGCGGGGAGCGGGAGAGCCCGAGGGGATCTGCCCGGCAGCAGCGCTCAGCGGGGTTTCCCCGAACTGGGTATCGACGTTGACGTTCGCACCGCGATGGAGTGGCGCAAGTTCAATTTGACAGCAAAGTTTGTAAGCGGTTCTTCCTGAAGTCATATTATAGAATCAAACGCTTGAACCAGGCGGTGCTTTAAACACGGGTTTTGATACTGTCGGCCTGCACCGCCCTACCTCTGTCAGTCAGCAGCCGCACGATATCGCGGTGGAGATGACCCGCAGCTTGGATGAGCGCCGTGCCGCCAGTCAGGGGCCTACACTCGTCCACTTTTCAGCTCAACCTAAGCCGTTTTGGTCACACATCCCCCCGTCCCCGGTGTCCCCCTTTCTATTAGAATGGGGGGAAATCATGCACTCAATGCATCCCACACACTGTGCTTACGTTGCGCCGAATTGTGGGCGAGTGTAAGCCCGTGCCGCCGGTGCCATCCTTGCCGTCCAGGGTGTAGCGGCGCAACTTGCAATGCAAAGAAAAGTGTGAAAGCGCTTCATCATAGTCGAGCTTCAAGCAGGGGAACCTGGCGCTTCCTCCGGAGGGGTAAGGCGAAATCCCGGTGCCTTCTCACACACGATGACGCGTCCTTCTCTCTCACCTCTCTCTACCTCTTGATATACATATCTCTCTATCTTCATCTCTCTCTCCGGCGCTTTCAACACTGGTTTCAACACGCTTCAACCTGCACCGCCCTACCACAGTGGTTTTGGGCGCGAGGTCGAGTATGATGCGCACGATCTCCGTGTGCCCGTACTGGGCGGCCACCACCAGCTAGGGACAGCTGGCTAGTGCTTGTAACCCCATCAAACATATCGTAAACCCTCGTTTCATGAGTGAAATGCTATCCTTTGACGTGGCGAGCAATATCTAGCGAGCACTACCATAAGTGGCGTGCTCTTCATAGGGTGGGGGATTTGGAAGGCTTCCCCGCTCGGTAGGGACTGCTGGATAGCGCTTGGCACGTCATGACACGCAGTGTGAACGCTCGTACCGTGAGGTGAATGTCATCCTATGAGTGGCGAGCAATATCCTGGGGGTCAGGGCGAACGCCTGGTGCCTCCTCATAAATTAAGCGGAAGTGTCTCTCACGTGAGCCAGGTCGAAACCCTGGCTGGTGCCTCCTCATACACGCGGACGCGTCTCATTCTCTCCCGTTGGCCAGGGCAAAAGCCTGGTGCTCGTCATACACGCGGAAGCGTCGTTCTCACACGGGGGGCAGGGCGAAAGCCTGGTGCCACCCTACACGCGGAAGCGTCTCTCTCTCTCTGCGAGGCACTATGCAGCAGTCCCTGGCTAGCTCCCTACCGCTCAGGTCGAGTTGCGTGCCGCCCGCGGGCAGCAGCCTGCGCACCGCCGCGGTGTCGCCGTCCGAGCACGCGTTGTAAAGTTCCGCGACGGAAGTGCTCGTCATGATCCGTCGTCTCGTGTCGCGGGACGACGGCGAGGGGTGGCGGGGGGGGGATCGCTTTGGCGCCCAGGGGGACGTGAGAGAGGCAGAAGCGGGGTCGTGGTTGTGCAGTCTGCTGTCTCACTTTCATCGGGAAAACCAAAAAGAATCATCCTCCAGGTGGACGAGAAGCAGTTTATGATATTCCAGGTACAAGCGCTGAAACCGTAGGCTTTATCAATATGGGTTATGATACTGTCAACCTGCAGTACGTGGAGAGGCCGGGGAGCGGAGAAGAAGATAATAAATTGAATCACAAAGGACTCTGGAGCAATAAGAGGCGGAGAGACCATCAGCCACGAGTAGAGGGTGGCGTCAGAACGGACTAAGGCTATTCGCTAAACTAGAGCTAACTGCGCTCCTTGAGGGCTGTTGGAGAGCTATGCGCGAGACCCATTATTGGAGCGAGTATTCATATTTAGTCACCACAGCGCACCGGTCGCGACTTTAGTGCACTGTCTTTCTCAAAAACAAGTTGAACTGGACTCCATGGTGAGGTTATCGTGCTTGTTCGCAACCCCCTGTATCGCCGCACCCTCTGCCTCAGCCGCGGCCCACGCCACCTCCGCCTCCGCCGCGTGGCGCTCCCGCATGTCGTCCGCAAGCTGTCTCGCCTCCGACAATGGGCTTACACTCGTCCACTTCTCAGCTCAACATGAGCCGTTTCTGTCACTCAAAACACACTCAAAACACCCCCTAGACACACCCTCAATAACCCCTGAATCCCATGTGAACAACCCCGTAACACACCCTAAACCCTCCCTGATCCCGAACCCTGACCCCCTCTAAATATCCCCTGAACAACCCCTGTCCCTCACAAAGTGCTTACGTTGAGCTGAAAAGTGGACGAGTATAAGGCCTTGCCTCCAACGCTGGCATCTTTGCCGGGCAGAATGCATAGCAATATCCGAACTGGATCCGGAACACAATGGGCAGGAAAGGCCCGATGAGTAGGGTTGGCACCGCATGCTAAACCGAAGATGCAATGAACGTTTACACCGGATAATCTGCACGAGTATCGATGACGGATAACGTAGCCGGACAGCTGTTTTGGTGGGGGGTTGGAGCGACGAAGCGTTTTCTTTTCTGATATATTAGTGGGACAGTGGCACCATTCTGACCATGGGCTAACACTCGTCCACGATTCGGCTCAACGACAGCTCTCATTGCGGGATATGCTGGGTGGTGACAGTGAATCGTGACCGAATACAGATCAGGTTGAGCTGAATAGTGGGTGAGTGTACAGTAAGGCCCTGATTCAGACCCTACCGATGAAGTATTCTACCAGCGGGCGAATGGGCAGCAGTGGGGTCAGGATCTTGATCGCCTCGGAGTTCATCCGCCCCAAACCTCGCTGTAGTGCTGAAAGTTGACAATGAGAACAAAGTTGCTGCAATTTTGAAAGCATATCGCATCATGTTATGATTTCAAGCGCTTCGCTCCAAGTTGATACTGAAGCCAAATTTGAAGCAAAAGAGAAGCAAAATAATTCGTAAGCAGATTATCTCATTTTGGTACCAAGCACTTTGTTCCAAGTTCCATCTGCTTTCAACATGGGTATCACGGGGTCAACCTGCGCCGCCCCACCTTGCACCGCCGCCGTGCGGACGATGCGCTCGCGGTAAAAAGCGTCAAGCGCCGCCGGCACTTCCGACCGCTTGCCTAACGCCCCAAGCCTCTGCGCCGGAGCATACGGTCCTCGCCAAGCATCACGCCGCTCAGGTAAATGAGTGAAATTCGGTCATACTGCTAAAAATATGAGCGGAGGGTACACGGAAAGCAAACGTAGGCCTCAATCACGCACCCTCACGCACTCGCCACTGTACTGTCACGCACACTGCACAGTAACACACATGGCACAGTGACATACACCGCACAGTTGCACACCCTCGCACACATACCACGGCACAGTGACACGCATGGTAGATTGTTTGTGCATGGAGCCTACCAGTACGTAGCCATCCTCGAAGGCCAGGCCGCACCCCTGGCCGATGTTGGGCATGGTGGCGTGGCACGAGTCCCGCGGGTAGGGACCCATGGATACTGCTTGCCACGTCACTGAATGTCATTTAACTCGAGCAGCGAGGGACGGATCGATACTGCTCGCCACGTCATAGGATGACATTTACCTTGAGGAGCGAGGGTTCAAAATGCGTTTGATGACGTTGCGAGCACGATCCCATGAGACTCTACCCCCAGGAGCGTCACGCAGCCGTCCGCCCAAGAGCGGGTCACAGAGGGTGCCCGGTCCAACAAGTAGGGACTGATGGATACTGCTCGCCACGTCATAGGGTGCCATCTAACTCAATATGGGAGGGTTCGAAATGCGTGTGATGACGTGGCGTTCACTGATCGCCACGTCATAGGGTGCCGCTGAAGCCAACACACGAAGGTTCAGATTGGGTGTGCTGACGTGGCGAGCACTGTCCATCAGTCCCTGCCCACAAGTCTCGTGCTTCGATCTCCTCCGGGCCGGTCGCCTCAATCAGCTCCAGCACCTCCGGGGCCCATCCCTTCAGTGTCTCCCTGAGGAACTCTTGAGGGTTTGCCACGTCCGGCGTGTTGGGTTTGTCCGCCTTAATATAGCGGCACAAGCTGACATTCAAAGCAAAGCTTGAAAGCGGTTCATCATATTCTAGCTTCACGCGCAGAAACCAAGCACAGTCAGCTTGGGTTCAACGTGGGGTCACGGGCCCAGGGCGAAAGCCTGGTGCCTCCTTATACACGTGGAAGCGTCTGTCTCTCACCGTGGGGTCAAATTTCACCGGCCCACCTTGATAAAGCCGTACCACTGGATACGGCCGGCGCGGTCTGGGCAGGTCACGAAGTAGTGGTCGGGGCCGATGAAGGCCGAGCAGCAGGGTCGTCTACCAAATGAACCGAGGCAACGTCAAGGGTCACAGGCGATATGTGTCGATTATTGCAAGGAGGAGGGAGAAGGTAGGAGGGAGGAGGGAGGAGGGAGGAGGAAGGAGGGAGGAGGAAGGAGGGAGGAGGAAGGAGGAATAAACATTTCAATGGATTGAAATCAGCGGACCAGGCGCGGCGCCCCCTAGACCCTACAGAGTAGCCCACGTCAGAGTAGTAGTAAGGCTTGAAGAGCGGCAGGCCGGAGTACAGCTTGTAGCCCGTGAAGCTGGCGGTGCTGCCTGCGCCCTTCTCGCCCAGCGGCTCGTTGAACATTTGCGCGCGGATCTGGCTGTAAGGTCTGGCAGATAATGCTTTCCGCATCATAGAATGCCTTTGAATTCAAGAGAAAAGGTTCAAGGGCGTCGGAGTACATGGCAGGCATTCTTGCTGGCCCCGAGAATGGAGCGCGCACCTGCAGAACAGGGATATGGGTACACTGGCACACTACATGCAAAGCAGTCAGGGACGACTTGGCGGGCAATATTCGCTTGTCCCTGCCTGGCTCCAGATACCGTCAGCTCCCACCAGCACGTCGGCCCGGACCTCCTTGCCGTCCTCCAATACAGCTGTCACACCGCCGCCGTCCTCTTCGGTGTTGTTACGGTAACTGCTGAGTGATGACCCCATCTGCACGATGCCGGTGTCACCAATTTCCTTCAGGAGGACACCCTGGAGGTCGGAGCGGTCGACGCAGATGGAGAAGGGCAGGTCGCGCTCATCGGGAAGCTCCGTGATGGCTCCAAACTTGAACATCCAGGCGCCGTTGAGGCCGTCACGGATGCCGCCTCGGAGGGCCAGGTACATCACGCTCGCCGCGTCACACACCAGATAGTCCCACCGGTGCTCGCCGAGTCACACGACATACAAACGCACGTGTATAGATGGGTGGCGGGAAGAGTGGGCAGCAGACAGGAGATAGGTACTACTCGACTGGCGACATAGTTTAATTTGATCTGACCCCACCACTGCGGGTGCGCCAGAACGGGCGGCTGACGTCGTGCACGCAGCGGAACAGCGACTCGCTGGTGGCCTTGATGGTGCTGACGCCGTTGGACGCCAGCTGTATGGGCCCGCCGAATGGGCGGTACTCGTCCGTGCGCTCTATCACCGCCACGTCCGCGCCGGCGTGTAGGGCCGGGCAGATGGTGCTTGCCACGTCATGGGCCTGACGGGTATTGCTCGCCACGTCATGAGCTGGCGGATATTGCTCGCCACGTCATAGGGTGCCATTTACCTCAAAAGACGAGGGTTCAAAATGCGTCAACCTTGGAGAACATCGACACGGCGACTCTGGCGGGAAGCGCAAGCTCAAGCACGGCGGCAGCGGCGGCGGCGGCATGAAGGCGACGCGCTCACAGAAGAGACTCGCCACTGCCGCCACTGCCACCGACACCGCCACCTCCGCCAACACCCACGTTGGTTGACGTGGCGAGCACTATCAGCCATCCCTACCGGCGTTACGCAGAGAAATGGCTGCGAAGAGCCCGCCGAGGCCACCGCCGGCGACCAGTACTCGTAGTGGCGCCTCCGGGGAGATGGCATCGTCATTGGGAGCCGCCCAACCCGGCGCGTCGCCGCCGCTGCGGACAGCATCCGCCCCCGCGCGGGGCTGGACTCGCGCCTTGGGGCGGACCTGTTGGAACTTCCCATTCCCGTTCACCGCTCTATGATGGTGCTGAGGCCGCGGGAGTGCTAGCGACGCCGGCGAGGGAGAAAGCGGGCGGGAGGCGAGAGAGGCCATGTGCGGACAACACGCTCCACCTCTGTGACGCGAGTGGGTACCGGTATGCGGGTGCCGCGTTGTGGGGTTTACTCAATACCCGACGACCGCATTGTGCCGAGCTGCCGACGCGACAAGACTTTGAGATTGTGATTTGATTGGCTGGATAGGATAACGTAATCGGATCTCGTCCCTGATTGGCCGATGGGCAGTCCATAACGGTCTTGCATCCCTGATTGGTCCATAGGATGTATCGGGGGAGTCAAAATAAGGGGTAGTCATACTCAACCTAAAACCGCAACCTACGGCGCACACACACACGCGCGGGGTCACTCTCCTGCCGGCTCGACAGTGCGGCAGCTATGGATACCCGGGCCAGCAAACGGCGCGGCGGTGGAAGCGCGGGAGGTGGGGGCGGGGTCGCGGCGGCGGGAGGGACGGGGAAAAGCGCTGCCGCGATCTCGCTGGATGGTGATGGGGGTACGAGTGGCGGGGGCGGGCAAACCAGTGGTGGGCCGCCCGAGGATCTGTCGCCCGGGTACGGCGCGGGATACGACGCCGGGTTCCTCGCCGGGCTCCTCGCCGCGTCGCAGGGGCGCGCGCCGCCGCCGCGGAAGACATGGCCGGCGGTGGCTGAGGTTGGCACTGGCAGCGCGCCCGAACCCGCGCGTCCCCCACTGCTCGCGCTGGTCGAGGACTTCCCCGACCTCTTCCAGAAGGAGGTGCTCGAGCGGCTGGACCACCTCGACCGCGCGCTGCTCGGGCGTACTGGAGGCGGTGTATGGACAGCGGTGAAGGGATCGGGCCTGCCGCGCGTCGGCGGCAGCGCGGAGGGCCCGCGGGTCGGCATCGCGCCATTTTGCCACTCCCTCTCGATGTTCGTCTGGGCCGTGGCGAACGGCTGCCCGTGGCAACATGCGATCACGTGCAACACGCTCGCCCGGGGCGGGCACCTGGGGGTGCTGCAATGGGCGCGGGAGCACGGTTGCCCGTGGAACGAGGCGACATGTGACGCGGCCGCTGAGGGCGGGCACCTGGCGGTGTTGCAGTGGGCGCGGGAGCACCACTGCCCGTGGCGTGAAGAGACGTGTGCACGCGCCGCTGAGGGCGGACACCTGGAGGTGCTGCAGTGGGCAAGGGAGAACGGGTGCCCGTGGGATGCGGGACTGCAGGACTTCACGACTGATTGTTGTGCACACGCCGCTCGGGGTGGGCACCTGGAGGTGTTGAAGTGGCTTCGGGAGCGCGGGTGCCCGTGGGATGAGTATACGTGCTCCTACGCCGCTGAAGGCGGGCAGCTGGAGGTGCTGCAGTGGGCGCATGAGTACGAGTGCCCGTGGGATGAGGAGACGTGTGAGCGCGCCGCCGGGGGCGGACACCTGGAGGTGCTGCAGTGGGCGCGGGACCACGATTGCCCGTGGGATGAGAGTACGTGTGCACGCGCCGCTGAGATTGGACACCTGGAGGTGTTGCAGTGGGCTCAGGCGCACGGGTGTCCGTGGGATGAGGACTTGGGTAGCGCCGAGACGGACTGTTGTGCAAAGGCCGCTCGGGGCGGGCACCTGGAGGTGTTGAAGTGGCTTCGGGAGCATGCGTGTCCGTGGAACGAGGAGACGTGCTCGAGCGCCGCTGAGGGCGGGCAACTAGAGGCGCTGAAGTGGGCTCGGGAGCACAACTGTCCGTGGGATGAGTTTACATGCGCAGGCGCTGATCACTTTGGGCACCTGGAGGTGTTGAGGTGGGCAGTAGAGCACGGGTGTCCGGGCGGCGAGCGATATGCGCACCATTTGACGTGAGCGCCCAACCCCCACCTTGCGTGCTTCGGGGCAAGGCGCGAGTCTCGCTTGAATGAGAGAGATAGAGTGATAGAGAGGGAGAGACGCTTCCGCGTGTGTAAGGAGGCACCAGGGTTTCGCCCCAGACCCCACGTATCGCTTGAATTAACATTGCTGCAGTTATGTTATATGTTGTAAATGCCAAATGCTGAGTTCCCAAGTTGTGCTGAGAGAAGCAGTATAGAGGTATTCATTTACGGGGCTATCCATTCCGGCACACGTCAAGTCCGTTCCTCAAGCATTCCTCGATGTCAAACCACATCATGCTGGTGTCATGCTGCGTCGTCTCGTCTCTCGAGCTCTATTGCCGTCGGGATGTGACTGTGCCTGAGCCCGGACTGAGGACAACGCAAGAAGTTAGACAGGCTGGGCAGTTGTCATCGCCTCAGAGTGGCGGCTTCACTATGTACTATGATTACAACGGTGTTCGTAGCATCGTAGCCTCTATCAGTTGTTTCGCACACTGGCGAGACCCGCAGCGCAGTGTCTGGTCTTCGTCAGCATTGGTAACACAGCCAGCTCTGCTCAAGCAACATCGTTGCTTCACGAGCTTTTACACTCCGTCTGTGGGCGGTGCATCGTATTGGGGTGTCATTGAGGTGTATGATACACTACTCATTACAGGGGCCAGGGCAAAGGCCTGGTGCCTCGTTATACAGGCGGAAGTGTCTCTTCCTCTCTCTCTCTTCACTACTAGGTAGCAAAAAGTGAAACATGGAGTTTACGCGGCGGCGGCGCCGCAGCCGCACTTCTTGAGCTTCTTGCCGGACCCGCAGGTGCACGGGTCGTTGGGCTTCACCCGTGCCCGCCGCGCCGGGGCCGGGGCGGTGCTCTCCAAGAATTCGAGGTTTTCCGGCTTGATGGCCACCGTGGCGGAGTCTGCGCCGCCCGCGCCTCCGCCGTCCAGCCGTACGTTCCACCGCCCCGTGGCCTCAGCGTAGGGCCTGGTAGATATTGCTCGAGCACTCCACGTCATAGGATGCATGTTTAACTTAAGAAACGTGGGTTCGAAACGCGCGGTAGGGTTCGATGACGTGACTTACATTATCTGCCAGGTCCTGCCTCATCCCAAGCCCCTGGCCCGCCCACCGCGCCCTGCCGCCCGTTCAAGTGTGCCGCGCCTACCAGGCCTTTAACCTGTACCCGTGACCCCCCCAAGACCACCCCCGCAGGATTCACCCCGCGACGCTTCATCTCCTCCTCAAGGTAGGGGCGCAAGTTCATATTGGTACCGAAATGTGAAAGCAGGTTACTGATGTCATATGGGTGAAAGCCTGATGCCTCCTAATACACGCAAACGTTTGTCGGTCTGTCTCTCAATTTGACATGTGAAATGTGCTTGGATTCGAGCGCTGCAACCCAGCCAGTCAACACGGTTTGCAACTTGCACCACCCCGCCTCGGCCGCCGCCGCGTGCGCATCCATCTGATCCGGCGGCAGCGGGAACTTGAGGCGCGGTACCCCGGCCTGCCAGTGTTCAGTCCCCGCGTGCCCGGCCTTCATTATTATAAAGTAGTGCACGTCGGGGTCGAAGTCCGCCTGGGTGCAGGGGCTTGCTGGACTTGAGATTATTTTTACGGACTGGGCAAATTCGACACGCCAGTCTCCAAGTTCTCTCTACTCACGTCGTACTACGCGTAGTATTTACATTTACCGGGACATCCTTGTTTGGTTACCACACCCTTTTCAGCAGGTGCACCTTGAACAAAGTCAAGGAACCAGAGAACCAGTGTCCAGTATTCAGTGCGAAGCCATGCCTGAGCGAAGCGCGCAGCCAGGCCCGTGGTGTACCGGCGCAAGTCGAATGAAAAAGCATAATTTGAAAGCAGTATATCACACTTTTGTTGTTTCAAGCGCTTAGTTCCAGGCGGTTTCAACTTGGGTTTCATAGGATCAACCTGCACCGCCCTACCGAGGGGCCGCGCAGTCCCATAGTCGCGAGCTAGGGCCTGGCAAATACTGCCCGCCACCTCATCCAGCGCATTTTCAAGCCTTGTTTATTGAGTTCAATGGCATTCTATGACGTGGCGGGAATTATCTGCCAGGCCCTACCGCGCCAGCGGCGTCACACTGCGCGAGTGTTGCGACCTCAATCGATGCCATTCGGGCATTGACGCCACCCTGCACTTTGATCACCGGGCTCTGCCCGCGGAGCCTCCATGCCTGGCACATGACGCACTGCGAGACGTTGGGCATTGACATGTACCACGCCATGATGTCGTTGCATTGGTTGGAGGGTGCGCTCGCCGTCATCGCCGCATTCCTCTTGCCCTGCTCCTTGCTGTAGTGGCACAAGTACTGGAAATTGAAAGCAAAACTTTAAAGCGTTTGTCGTATCTAAGTTTCAAGCGCTGAAACCAGGCGCTTTCAACACGGGATTCAACTTGCACCCTTGCGACTTGCACCACCCTTCCTTGCAGATGTTCTTGTGCGTCGGCCAGTGGGCAGGGGCTTACACTCGTCCACTTCTCTGCTCAACCTGAGCCGCTTCAGACGCAAAATACAACCTAATCACCCCCTTATAACCCCTGACACCTCCTAAACAACACCCAAACAACCTCCACATGCACCCCCTATCCCACAGAAAGCGCTTACGTTGAGCCGAAAAGAGGACGAGTGTAAGCCCTTGCCAGTGGGCCACCTGGCACTCCTTGGTGCAGTACATGACGCACCCATCGCACCCCATGCAATTCTTCAGATAAGTTCCGGCAGCTGGTGGCTTGCCGCACGCATTGCACACGCAGACGCCGACGGCGGGGTTGCCCGAGGCGAACGCAGCCTCCCCCACGGCAGGACCTCACACTCCTTTCCTTCACAGCTTGACTTCAGCGCCTTGGAGGTGATGAGTTGGGAACACTTGAGTGGTTTTAAGGAACAAACAACTCAAGTTCAGGGACGAAACGACTCAAGTTGAAGTGAACAGGGCAACGTCGTGTCCGGTGACCGTGTCAGACCCTGCCCAGTGCCGGGGTACTTGCGCAGGACGCGGCACTTTGCCGCTATCAGCGCCGCCGCCTCCTTCACCCGCCTCCGCAGCCCCCCACTTCCTCCTCGTCCCCTCCCCCTCCCGTGCTCCCGCTGCTGCTGTCTCCAACCATGGGGTGCCGGCTATTATTCGAGTACTCCACGTCATAGGATGCCAACTTAACTCACGAAACGTGGGTTCCAGATGCGTTGGATGACGTGGCATGCAGCAGTGGGCGTACCATATATTGCTCGCCACGTCATGGGTCGCCACTCTTACCCTGACGAAACGTGGGTACAAAATGCGCTGGATGACGCTGTCTTGGCGGGCAACAACTGGCAAAACCCTACCTCCGACCAGCTCCTCGAGAGCACCTTTCAGCTGCCCCAGGTCCATGGCATCCACCGCCTCGTCCGTCAGCGTCTTGGCGAACTTCTCAAATGAGCGGATGCCCGCGCGGAGCTGCGCCGGCGGCGTCCACGCCCCGAGCCGCGCGTCGAAGGCCCACCCATCCGCCTCGGCGTAGCGGCGCAATTCATCATGTTTTAGTTTCAACCGCTGAAACTGGGCGCATTCAACACGAGTTCCAACGTTTCAACCGGTTTCAGCCTTTCATCCTGCACCGCCCTACCTCGGCGGTCTCCACGGATGCGAAGCCAGCCGGGGGGGTCTTGACCGCGGGGCGCAGGCGGCAGGGCCTCGCTGCACACGGCATTCGCGTTTCAGCTTGACGTCACCGTTGGATCCCTGTACGTGAGACCCATCAGGGACGAAATGGCTGGCAGTTGAGCTGAAACTGGGACGGACTTGTGCGTAAAGGAAGGCGAAGGGCCTGTCATTGCATGCGCTGTAAAGTGGGAAGCATGCGTCCTCTGGACCGGGGCGCCTCTCGCTGCGCACTCGTACTCGACGGGAGCAAACCACTCCGCGTTCCACTGTGAAAGGACATCGTAACGTAGTGTACAGGGCCTCCCGTGAATGCGTCCGCGAGGCCCAACCCGCCTTCCCCGGCCTCCCCGCCCAGCCCCGGAGACGAAGACGGGGACGGGGTTTCGTACGGGTACGGAGATGGGGACGGAGACGGGGACGGGGATGGAGAAAGCTGAACCTCATTGACCGGAGGATTGTATGGTCTCGGAGAAGACAACTGTCGTTGTTATCGGGAAGGACCTGCCATGAAGGCGTCCGCGAGGCCCGAGCCGCCGTCCCCGGCCTCCCGAAGGACCGCACCCGCGTCGCGCACAATATTGGCGTGCACCTCCTGGGGCGTCATCGTGCCGGGGCCCGGGTCGTGCCGCGAGAATATTCGTTGACGCGTCAACCTCGTGTTATCCATATGACCGTTTTTCTGGCCCCTTCCACGCTAACGGTCTGTCGTTCGTGACGGGTGATGTATGACGAAAAGTTGGCCGACCAATCAGAGGCCGTAGTCGAAATATATCGCGAAGAGGGGGTGTCAAAGGAACGTAAAGAGGGTGCCGCGGTGCAGACCGCCATCTTCTTAAACACGGCGTGTTTGTCGTACCTGACCCGGGAACAGCACCAGCGACGTTGCCGCCGCAACGCTCGCTAAAAGCTCGACCCACCCGCCCACACCATGGGTTTTGAAGGAAAAGTAGGCACCCTAGGGTGCTCAACTAGACCTTCGGAGCTCGTGGGCACACTCGCCGCCGCGCAACGCGCGGCGGAGCGGCTTAAGCATGGAAAGTGGACACGTCATGCCTAAGGAGGCTTCACCTCAAAGGTGGAGGCCAACCGGGATGATGACGTGGCATACTGCCCACTAAAACCCGAGTGACTGACACAAGCAAACATAACTGTGTCAGGTAAGACCTACATTGCAACTGGAGCCTGTAGGCTCCACCAGACTCAAAAGACCCTCTCTCACCCCTATTTTGACCCCCCAATCAGAGCACAGAACGAGCGGAAACAGACGAATCTTATTGAGCAACCCTAAATCGTCCTCTCAGGTCCATTCACACACCCGCACGCGGCTCCTCCGGCCCAACACCGCGACAACCATGGATACACGAGCCAGCAAACGGCCCGACGGCGGAAGTGTGGGCGGTGGCGGCGGGTGCGCAGCGGCGGGGATGGCGGGGGGAAGCGCTGCCGCGGTCTCGCTGGATGGGGGTACGAGTGGCGGGGGCGGGCAAACCAGTGGTGGTGGGCATCCCGAGGATCTGTCGCCCGGGTACGGCGCGGGGTACGACGCTGGGTTCCAAGCCGGGCTCCTCGCCGCGTCGCAGGGCCGCGCGCTGCTGCCACGGGAGGCGGGATCGGTGGTGGCCGCGGCGGGCGCCGGCGCCAGCGCGCCCGAACCCGCGCGCCCCCCACTGCTCGCGCTGGTCGAGGACTTCCCCGACCTCTTCCAGAAGGAGGTGCTCGAGCGCCTGGATCGCGTCGATCGCACGCTGCTCGGGCGGACGGGGAGCGCTGTGCGCACCGCAGTGAAGCTCTCGGGCATGCCGCGCGTCGGCGGCAGCGCGGATGGCCCGCGGGTCGGCATCGCACCGTTTTGCACGTCCCTCTCGACGTTCGTCTGGGCCGTGGCAAACGGCTGCCCTTGGCAACATGCAATCACGTGCCGCACGCTCGCCCGGGGTGGGGACCTGGAGGTTCTGCGATGGGCGCGTGAGCACGGGTGCCCTTGGAATGCGGCGACGTGTGCACGCGCCGCTGAGGGCGGACACCTGGAGGTGTTGAGGTGGGCGCGAGCGCACGGCTGCATGTGGAATGAGGGTACGTGTGACTCGGCCGCTATGGGCGGGCACCTGGAGGTGTTGAAGTGGGCGCGGGAGCACGACTGCCCGTGGGATGAAGGGAGGTGTCGCCTCGCAGCTGCAGGTGGGTACAAGGATGTGTTGCGGTGGGCTCGGGCGCACGGGTGCCCGTGGAACATGGGGACATGTGACGCGGCCGCTGGGGGCGGGCACCTGGCGGTGTTGCAGTGGGCGCGGGTGCACGAGTGTCCGTGGAATGAGGGGACGTGTGCACGCGCCGCTGAGGGTGGACACTTGGGGGTGCTGCAGTGGGCGCGGGCGCACGGGTGTCCGTGGGATGAGGATCTGGATGACTTCGAGACAGACTGTTGTGCACTCGCCGCTAAGGGCGGCCACCTGGAGGTGTTGAAGTGGCTTCGGGAGCGCGGCTTACCGTGGGACGAGTACACATGCTCGTGCGCCGCTGGAGGCGGGCAATTGGAGGTGCTGAAGTGGGCACGGGAGCACGACTGTCCGTGGGATGAGAACACTTGTGAGCGCGCCGCTCAGCTGGTGGACCAAAAGGTGCTGAGGTGGGCAATAGAGCACGGGTGTCCGGGCGGCGAGCAGTTTGCGGACCATTTGACATGATGGCCCAACCCCCACCGTGGCACCGTGCGTGCTTCGGGGCAAGGCGCGAGGCGCGAGGCTGTCTTGAATCAAGACGGGAGTGCGGATCTATGCACAGTCTATCCAGTAGCATCACAATAATGGTTAGATTTCAGCGTCTTCTGTAGTACTTACGGCGCAGGACGCCTCTGTTTCAACTTGAACGTACGGCTGGGATCCACCAGACGAATGATATCGAGATTCACATGAAATATGCTTTCTCGCCTCGGGGCTACCGAGACGTGTAGACTCGACTGCCTTAGCGTAGCATTTAGTTTGCTTTACTAACGTTCATGGAACCCCGAGTCACTGGCGAGTGATTAAGAACCCCCTTCGCTAGCGAGAGAGAGAGGGACGCTTCCGCGTGTATAAGGAGGCACCAGTCCTTCGCCCTGCGGCCCGTCACCCCCTCCGCTATATCCAAGCAGACAGGTGTTGAGAGCTAGTACTGTCCGGGTGATTAGGTGCTCGCAATCATCGTCGGCGCCTGTGGCGCTGGCGGTGCCGAGGCTGCGCCTTCCTTTACCTGCAAGCCCTCCCCTTCTTGCATTGATATTGGGTGACTTGGCCGCGCGGGGTGAGACGTGCAAACGTCATCGTCAGGAGGTGAGACGTGCGGGGCTCGGACGTACGCGGAGATGTCATGTGTTCGATCGCTAGTAAGTATTCTGGAAACATCCAAGAACGGCGGCGAGTGGGTTTGTAGCTGAGCTCCAATTCTTTTCCATCGGCAGGCAGAACCTCTAAATGATATGATGAAACACGGGATCCACAATTTTCCACCAATCGTTTCGCAACATGATCCTCGTTCAGTCCTGCGGCTCCTCGGTCACAGCCTCGGGCGCGGAGGAGGGCTCCTCTTCCTCGCCATCCCCAGGCTCGGAGAGGGAGAGAGGCGCATCAGCGTGTATGAGGAGGCACCAGGCTTCCGCCTTGGCCCCCGTCCTTAGGCTCGGGCCCCGGCTGCCTCATGCCGCGGCTCCGCAGGGTCCTCGGGATCGGACGCCAGGCGACAATATCACACGAAGCAGACCCTCGATTGAACTGTTGCAACCAACGCGCACAGGTGTCGGTGCGCGAGCGAGAGCGCTGCCTGTGGCGACTTATCGGTTCCCTGTCATTATTTTAAAGGTGTGCATGCTCTACATCTACAGTCAGACAGTAGAGCTTCAGTATCGTCGTCGGTTGAAGGTACAAGTCGTATTAATGATTCGGAATCGTGTGATGGATCTATGCGTGAAGTTGTCACGGTGTACATGTGTCGTCGCGCCGTGTCGTGCCGGCGTCGTGGGTTCATAGTTGGTTGGTGGCTTTATGGAGCACCTTGTTCATCCAGCCACCTGAGCACCTCCAGCACCCCCGCGGCGAAGGCACATGTCCTCTCATCCCACGGGCAGTGGTGCTCCCGCGCCCACTTCAACACATCCAAGCGCCCGCTGCGAGCGGCGCCTAGGCACGTCTTCCCATCACACGGGCAATCGTGATCCCGCGCCCACTGTAACAACTCCAGGTGCCCGCCCTCAGCGGCGTAGCCACAAGTCATTGAATCCCACGGGCAGTGGTTCTCCCGTGCCCACTGCAACACCTCTAGGCGCCCGCTGCGAGCGGCGCCCTGGCATGTCCTCTCATCCCACGGGCAGTCATGCTCCTGCGCCCACTGCAATACCTCCAGGTTCCCGCCCTCAGCGGCGTGTGCGCACGTCCACGAGTCCCACGGACATCCGTGCTCCTGTGCCCACTTCAAAACCGCCAGGTGCCCGCCCCGAGCAGCTTTGAGACACGTTAGTGCGCTCCACGAGCAATCGTGCTCCCGCGCCCACTGCAACACCTCCAGGTGCCCACCCCGAGCGGCTGTGTAGCATGTCTTCTCGTCCCACGGGCAACCGTGCTCCCGCGCCCACCTCAAAACCTCCAGGTTCCCGCCCCTGGCGAGAGTTTTACATGTGGGTGCGCCTTGCCACGGGCAGCCGTTCGCCACGGCCCAGACGAACATCGAGAGGGACTGGTTGAACGCCGCGATGCGGACCCGCGGCTCCTCCGCGCCGCCGCCGACGCGCGGCAGAGCCGAGCGCTTCACCGCGGTGCGGACTGCGCTGCATGTGCGCCCGAGCAGCCCGCGATCCATCGAGCACCTCCTTCTGGAAGAGGTCGGGGAAGTCCTCGACCAGCGCGAGAAATGGCGTGCGCGCGGGTTCGGGCGCGCTCGCGCCGGCGCTCCCATGGGTCGCGGCCACCGGCCGAGGCCCCGGCGGCGGCGGAGCGCGGCCCTGCGACGCGGCGAGGATCCCGGCGAGGAACCCGGCGTCGTATCCCGCGCCGTACCCGGGCGACTGATGCTCGGGCGCAGGCGGCCCATCGCTGGGCGACGCGAAAAAAATCCCGCCCAGCCCACCACCACCCAGCGAGACCGCGGCCGCGCTGACCGCGCCACCCGCTCCCGCGCCCCCGCTTCCACCGCGGCGCCGCTTGCTGTCTCGCGTATCCATGGTTAACGCGCCGTCGAGCCGGCGTAAAAGTGACCGTGCGAGTCTTGAGTGGAGCGTCGTCGTAAGCCGCAGCCGCGAATTTAGGTTTGGAAAACTGACTGGTGACTGGTGTCGAAGCCAAATCCCCCCCTGGCCGAATTTCCCTGCACTCATTTCGCACCACCCACGTACGCGTACGCACGCCAGTTCTGTGAGTGTGGACATATGCGGTGCTTCGGGTTCGCGATCGTGGTGACGGCGCTGTGCACACTGGCGCGGGCACAGGCAACACAATGCGACGGTAGGCCGCCACTACTCGTACCAAGAATGATTAGTAAGCGTTTATAATTGCCATTTCGGAACGGCCGCGGGTAGGCGAGCGCAGAGTCCCATATTATACCGACCGAGAGTTCATCGATCGAGCCTCAAGGCGCTCACACAGCCAACAACGAGCACTATGTCAGCCGTCTACAACTTTATGTCTTCTATAAAACCCACGTACGCGCACGCATGCCTTCGTTGGGTGTGGATATAAATCCTTTATCGACGTTTTTTGGAAACACAAATAACTCCCCCTTCGGACCGAGTGCCGACCCGGCGCGCGGTAGATTGCAAGGCGTCGCTCCAGAAGATGGGCTTCAACACGGGATGCGCGTCGCCGCCACCTCCACCACCTCCAGCACCCGCCGCCTCCGGGGCCATCTCCGGCGCTTGGCAGGGCTGTGCAGGTTGACAGTATCAATGTCAAAACCCGTGTTGAAGGCGCCCAGGTTAGACTAGATTCTACAGCGCTTGAAACTAGTGTATCAGCTTTCAACATTTGCTTACAATTTCTGCTTGCGCCGCTTCAGCTTGGGGCACTGCGACGTTCAATTACTGGGAGCTCGAGGTGCGACGCTTTCGCACACTGTACCTGAGTATCACCGCCCCCACTGAGTCTGAGCAAGGGCCGGGAAAGTGACCCAGCACGTAAATTGAGTGACGAAAGACTGGCGACTGGCGAGCTGACGACTGACGCGACGGGCACACCCGAGACCCGACTGACCTCGTGAGTCCGCACCGTCCCCGTCCCGCCGCCGCAGATTAAAAGTACGGCGGCAGTGCCGACTTTGGCAGCATACCAGGCGGTTTGTTCCGCCGCTGGAAAATCCATCGCGTCTGTAAGTCATCCGGTGGGGCGGTGCAGGTTGTCAGTATCAATACCCGAGTTGAAAGCGCGGCTGGATTCAGCGCTTGAAACTAAAATGTGATGAACAGCTTTCAAACGTTGCCTTCAATTTCAACTTGCGCCGCTGCAATCCGGGGTCGGGGTCATCATATTGCGATGCAAGTCATGCGGCGTACCAACCTGCTCATGATTTGTATCTAAACTCCCTCCAGGCAGGGGCTTACACTCGCTCACTTCTCAGCTCAACCTGAGCGCTTTGTATGGGATATGGGGTGCGTTTAGGGGTTGTGTAGCCCGTGTCAAGGGGGTGTTCGGGGGTGTTTAGGGTGTGTTGGGTGTTTTCTTGTGACAGACACGGCCCAAGTTGAGCTGAGAAGTGGACGAGTGTAAGCCCCTGCCTCCAGGCGCTTGGGGTGACAATGGCAAACATCATGCTTTATCACGGCAATAGTCTGAGTTGCGAAGCGCATGCTGACGGGGACGTACAGGGCAGCACAACCGCAATGAGGTAGGGAAGTTCCAATTATGATGTTTTTTGCCCAAAATGCCGATGCCGAATTCTCGGGCTTTGAGCCTAAAATGCCTGTTAAAACGCTCAATTATCCCAAATTACCCCAGATACCCGGCGTATGCTCGAATGCTCGCCCCCACCTACAGTGCCAAAAGACATGCCGGCATAATTGGCACCTCCCTACAATGAGGGCGTTCTCAACGAGTACGAACACTCCCCAGCCTGCCTGTGACTATGCGTATTGCAGAGCTGCTGAAACTACGGCGAAGACGCACCATGTGTATCTTTGCGTGTAGAACTATGCTTGTCGAACTAAGTTAGTGCTGGCAATGGGGAGGGTTAAACTAAGCTAGTTTAAGCTGGTTTAGGGGCTAGTGCTTAGTGGTTAGTGGGTTAGTATTGGCGAGTACAGTGGGGTAGTAAAATAAGGGGGGTTAAACTAAGCTAGTTTAAGCTAGTTTAGGGGCTAGTGCTTAGTAGGCTAGTTTAGGGGCGACAAGTATAAGTAAGAGTGTAAATGGCGTGTGTAAGAGTGTAAGACGCCGAGTGTAAGATGCCGAGTGTGAGAGAGTTAATGGCGTGTAGGACTTGTGTTTGTAAATAAATTAGAGCGAGAGTGTCACCCACTCTCATAAACACGTTGCTGCTGACCTTCGACTGGCATCCGAGCTGAGGAGCAGATGTTTTAGCACAGTAGGATATGTCAAAAACGAATCACTAAACCCATCACTGAAAAACTCAACAACAGCTACACTATGATGAGCGAGGGTGTCACAGAACGCGGCGGATCTAGTTTTGATCGGCGGCGGAGTGGGCTGCGGCGCACGTGTACCAGTACACTGTGATAAGTACACAGTAGCTAAGGATGTTACGGATACAACGTGGTATATAAGGGTGTTACATCTCGCGGAGGAGAAGCCCATTTGGCGGCAGCGCGAAGCGGACACACGCGCTTACCGGTAGGCCTGAGTGTTACATCAAGCGGCGAAGCTGGTCTTGTTCGGCGGCGGCGCGGGCGGCGGCCACCCGCGGGCGGCGGCGCACGTGTACCGGCACACCAGTGATAACACGCTAAGGGTGTGACGTATGTGATGCAGTGGCTAAGGGTATTACATCAAGCCGCGGAGCTGGTCTTCTTTGCCGGCGGGGCGGGCGGCGGCCACGCGTGGGTCCTTGCACGCCGCCTTGGGGTCTTTGCCCGCGGTGATGACCCACGGTTCCAGGAACCGGCGCAGCACGCCGGCGTCCGCCCCCACCGCGGGGGCCAATGTGCCGGGCAACTTGCCTCCCTCTACCTCCCCGCCAGCTTCACCTGCCCCACCGCCGCCGCCGCTTCCCAGGGGCAGCTGCACTATGAACAAACAGTCAGGAAATTGGTGTGGGCAGGCCAGGGAGGAGGATGCGGCGTGTGTGGGTGGGTATACTGGTGCACAGTGCTCAACAGTGAGGGAGCCCCACCACCGCCGCCGCTCAGCGCAGTCTCCAGCGCGACGCCGTGCCTCTCACGTGACCCGCCGCCACCACCGCCGCCACCACGGAATCCCCCCTTGCCAGGGTCTTACAAAACTACATATTTCAGCTTAATACATTTAGTGTCTGTGAGCTGATACGACAACTCAAGTGGTTAGATGGGAAACGGCGTTAAGTGCCAGCTGACATGCCCTGCCCTGCGCCAGCTTTGAGATGCTCGGCCCGGACCAGCGCGACATACGCCACGTCCGGCGCCGCCAACGCCGCAGTGCCAGTGGCATACACACGCCCCCCGCTCACGCCGCCGTCTCCACCCTCCCCGCTGCCGCCGCCTGCATCACTGGGCAGCAGCTGCATGAACTCGATGTCTGGCGGCTGCCCCAGACCGGCCTGGCAGGAGGGTCATTGAGCACAAGCACTCGACCGAGATTAGCGCATGATTTGCCTTCAGTGCTAATGCTCATACAGACGCGCGGACTCGGTTCGTCGGTTCAGCATCGGTTGAGTGCTGGCTCTCAATAATGCCCTGCCTGGTCCATCAGCGCCGCCGCCGCTGCGCGCCGCACCGAGGCTATCTCCGCCGCCGCCATGGAGCTCACCGCCACCGCCGCACCGGCCAGCCCCGTTTCCGCGTCCACCGCCCCCGCTCCCGCCCTCGGCCCTGCGAGCAGCGGTAGACCCATCTCCGTTGCGGTGGTCCATGCTTGGCCGACACACGGCCCCCAGTCTAGGGCCTGGCGGATGCTGCTTGCAACGTCATCTCACACAATTCGAATCCTCGTCTCTTGAGTGAAGTGGCACCCTTTGACGTGGCGAGTAAGATGCGCCAGGCACTCTGAAGCCTGGTCTCTTGAGATCCGTCAGGCACTCTGAACCCTGGTCTATTGAGTCACTTAGTACCCTATGACGTGGCAAGCGATATCTGCCCAGCCCTACCCCACTCGCCGCTGCTTGTGTCTCGCAACAGCAACATCTCCACCCGCGCCGCGTGCTCCACTACCACGTGCACCCTCACCCTAAGGCCCGATTAGGCCCGGCTCAGCGTGAATTAGTACATCTCTATTGGTCGAACGGCCGAGACTCGATACCAAACCCAAGAAACAAAGGTTGGCATATGCGTTGACGGACGTTTTGAGCAGAAGTTACCGCCAAGGCTCTCCTGTCAACTCGCAGCTTTGCAAAGAGTGCTCAAAACATCAAGGTGGGCGAAAATTCACTCAAGAAACGAGGGTTGGCAACTCTGGTGAAGGGCATTTTAAGTAATCTCCGCCAGGCCCCACCGCACCCGGACCTTGACCTTTGGCTCCGCCAGCTTCACCCGCCCCCCCGTCTCAACCCCCTCCCGCTGCTCCTTTGTGTAAGGCCACAAGTTGGAATGGAAGCAAACCTTGAAAGCAGTCGCCTCATATGCAAGTTCAAGCGCTGGAAAAACAGGCACTTTGAGCACGGGCTGAACTGGGTTTGACTTGCACCGCCCCACCTTTGACATCGGTTTCCCATCCGCGCTCTCGATGGCTTTCAGGATGTCGGCTGCCCTCCTGGAGGGTTTCTTCCCCGCCTGCCCTGACAGGAGGGTCACTGAGAATGATGGGGGGGCTCGGGGGGGGGTATGGTTTATGAAAAGTCGGGATATTCGGATTGGAGCTGGCGGTCGATTGTGATTTCATTAGAGAACAAGCACTCGACCCGACATCGGAGCAGGACTTACATTCGGGGTCAATGCTCATACCAGTACATACGAGCGGATGCGTGGAAGAGGAATCAAACGGTTGTCAAATGCTTGTTCTCAATGACCCAGGGTGAATGCTTATACACACGATCGGAGGAAGGGAAGAGGATTCAACGTCGGTCGAGTGCTTGTTCTCAATAACCCGCCTGCCTGACATTCCCGCCCGAGCGCCAAACGCGCCGATAGCGCCGCCCACCCCCTAAGGCCCAGCGGAATTCGCCTGCCACGTCACCCAACGCACTTTGAACCCTCGTGTCTTGAATTACATGGGACCCTATGACGTGGCAAGCATTATGCGCCAGGCCCAACGCATTTCGAACCCTCGTCCCCTGAGTGTTGGAGTGTTGGAGTGGAAAGGCATCTTATGACGTGGCGAGCAATATCCGCCAGGCCCTGCCACCCCCACTGAATGTCCGTCCCGCAGTCTTTGCTGGCGCTGCTGCGGGTTGGGGCGAGCGAGGGACAGGGCCGCACAGTAGACTCGTTCCCTGACTGTTTGCTCATAATGTACTGTTGAGCCCGTACTCACTCGCCGGCATCATCCCGCCTCGCACCTCGGCTGGCCACTCGTTCCCAGACTGATTGCTCATACTGTACCGGTGTACACGTGCCCGTACGCCCTTCCTGGCATCCTTTTCCATGGCCTGGCCACTCGTGCCCGGACTATTTGCTCATAGTGCACAGGTGTCCCCACACGACGCACACTGGAACACTCGCCGCATCCTCTCCTTCCTCCCTGCCCTGGCCACTCGTTTCCAGAGACTGTTAGCTCGTGACGTACCAGTGTACTCGTTCACACTCGCCGCATCCTCATTCCTGGCCTGGTCACTCGTCCCCTGACTGTCTGTGCATACTGTACCCGTAGCAGTGTACCTGTTTACACTCACTCCATCCTCCTCCCCGGCTTGCCGGCTCGTTTTCTTCAGCTCAACTTTCAGCATCAGCATCCGTTTGTCCTATAAATACGTTTTCAGCCCCCACCAAGGGACGGGTCGGCGCCTTCCGCGTCGTCGTCGTTGAGGGACCGCAACCGGGTGGTGGCGAGCACCGTGACGAGCACGAACGCGACGAAGGCGGCGGCGGCGAGGCCGGTGTTGAGGCGCGCGCGCGAGCGCCGCTGCTCCCGCGCGATGTCCCACCGTACCGCGTGCTCGAGCGAGCGGAACCGCGGCATCGTCAGGCGGTGCGCGCTAGGCGTCGGACGGTGCGCGCCAGGCGAGGCGGCAATGGGCGTGCTGCTCTGTCTTTCCTGAGTGTGAGGTGGAGAAAAATAAGCCGGCCGGTGCGCGCCAGGCGTCGTGCGTGCGCGCAAGGCGGCAATGGCCCGTTGCGTCGCGCAGTGTTCCATGAGTTAAATTCGTTGGCTTCGACACCAGCCTCTGCGAAGGCCAACCCTAAATGTGGTGTATACGTTTGAACGCGCGCGTCGTCGGGCGCGGTCACTCTCCCGCCGGCTCGACGGATGACGACCCGAGCCAGCAAGCGACGCGAGTTTGGAGACGCGGGCGGCGGCGTGGGCGCGGGAGTTGGGGGGTTGGGCGGGGCGGGTGGTGGAAGCGCTGCCGCGGTCTCGCTGGGTGGTGGGGGTGGCGGGCATTTCGCGTCGCTCCATGGCAGTGGGCCGTCCGAGGATCTGTCGCCCGGGTACGGCGCGGGGTACGACGCCGGGTTCCAAGCCGGGCTCATCGCCGCGTCGCAGGGCCGCAAGCCGCCACGGCCTGGGCCGGTGATAGTGACCGATGGGGGCGCCAGCGCGCCCGAACCCGCGCGCCCGCCATTTCTCGCGCTGCTCGAGGACTTCCCAGACCTCTTCCAGAAGGAGGTGCTCGAGCGCCTGGATCCCGTCGATCGCGGGCTCTTCGGGCGGACAGGGAGCGCGGTCCGCAGCGCAGTGAAGCTGTCGGGGCTGCCGCGCGTCGGCGGCAGCGCGGAGGAGCCGCGGGTCGGCATCACGGCGTTCGGCCAGTCCCTCTCGACGTTCGTCTGGGCCGCGGCGAATGGCTGTCCGTGGCAACTGTTGGCCACTTGCACAACTCTCGCCAGGGGCGGGCACCTGGAGGTGCTGAGGTGGGCGCGGGAGCACGGGTGCCCGTGGGATGTAAACACGTGCCATGCGGCCGCTCGAGGCGGGCACCTGTCGGTGTTGCAGTGGGCGCGGGAGCACGATTGCCCTTGGAACGCGCTAACATGTCGCAGAGCCGCTCGGGGCGGGCACCTGGCGGTGTTGCAGTGGGCACAGGAGCACGGCTGTCCGTGGGACTCGTGGACATGCGCGCATGCCGCTGGGGGCGGGCATCTGGAGTTGTTGCAGTGGGCGCGGGAGCACGGGTGCCCGTGGGGTGAGTCGACGTGCCTGGGCGCTGCTCGCGAAGGGCAACTGGATGTATTGAGGTGGGCGCGGCAGCACGGGTGCCCGTGGAATACGATGACGTGCCACGGGCCGCTGGGCGCGGGTACCTGGAGGCGTTGAAGTGGGCACGGGTGCACGACTGCGCTTGGGACGAGGATACATGTGCCTAACGCCGCTGAGGGCAGGCACCTGGAGGTGTTGCGGTGGGCGCGGGAGCACGACTGTCCGTGAGATGCGGCAACGTGTGCAGCTGCCGCTGAGAACGGGCACCTGGCGGTGTTGCGGTGGGCGCGGGCGCACGACTGCCCGTGGGATTCTGGGACGCGGGCGGCGGCCGCTGCGGGCGGGCACCTGGAGGTTATCAGGTGGCTGGATGAACAAGGTGCCCCATAAAGCCTCCAACTAACTCTGTTCAAGGTTAAACCCACGACGTCGGCACGTCAAATGTACGCCACGACTGCTTCACGCATGTGTCGGATGACGTGGCGGACAAGTGGTGACCTGGCAGGCATGTGGTGGATGACCTGGCGGGCAATGTTTGACGCAGCGGGGGATGCATGTCGTGGCGTGGCGCGGTATGGTATCGAGACGACTAGGATTGCCGGTGCAAACGAGGCAAGCGGGCGGCGATGATTCGGCGGGAGCGGCGACGGTGGTGGAGTTTTGTTTCAGTAGAGTTTCGCTATTCACAGTTTTGTTTCAACCTTTCCAAGGACGCGAGTTTGCTACCAACGGATATGTATATTTCTTTCCCACACGACAGTCCAACTCGCATCAATAGCCCTAATAAATAAAAGACGAAAGCGTGTTCCCAGTTCACCTGCATTCCCCCATTCCCTTACATTTCCTCCTCCATAGCCCCGCCCTCGATCTGGTCGAGCTCCGCGCTGAAGGCCACCTCCTGGATGTAGTTCTCGCGCTCCAGGTTGTAGTGGCGCAAGTTGAAATTGAAAACAACATTTGATATAGTTCATCATGATTTATCGCTGAAACGAAGTGCAGTCAACCTGGGATCAACCTGGGATCAACATGGGGTCAACCTGGGGTCAACATGGGGTCAACCTGGGGTCTGCCTGGAGTCTACATGGGGTCAACATGGGGTCAACCTGCACCCCCCTGCCAAGTGCGTGAGCACGTCGAACAGGAAGTCGACGAGCTCCCCGTACGTGACCCGCCCGTCCTCGTCCTCGTCCACCGCCGCGATCATGGCGTTGATCTCACCCGGCTTCAGCGCCAGGTCCCCTGCGCCCAGCGCCATCAGCACATCCGCCACCTCCTGCTATGAGGGTCATTGAGAACAAGCAATCGAACGGCGATCAGAACACGACTCAGCTCAGCTTCAGGATGACAGCTCATACAGACGCGCGGACCAACATACGCGCATGTGTTCACGTCCAGATTTCGGATTATCGTCGATTCAACGTCGGTCGGGTGCTTGTTCTCAGTAAACCCCCTGCCTGGCGGTCCAGCGTGCCGTTGCCGTCCGCGTCAGCCTCCGCGAAGGCGGCGCCGAGCACCGACTTGATGGTGTCGCCGTTGAGCTGGTGCAGCAGCTGCGCGCCCTCCGACTCCGCGATCTTGGCGATGGCGTCCACGCGCAGCGCCTGGGCCAAGGGCCGTCGCTGGTATTGCACAAAAAAGTTGAGAGGCGATTTATGGACGCTTCAGTTGGGCTTCCTTTGGGGGTCCGAATGGTCGGTCTAGCTCGTGTGGTTCGTTACTACTCAGGACTTGCAATGAAGACGACAAGATATAAATTGCTCGCCGCGTCATCGATGGACCCTCATGCATTGTGTTACACGGCAGCCTATGCCGTGGCAAGCAATATCTGCCAGGCTCTCGTCTTCAAATGACTCCTATGACGTGGCGAGCAATGTCTGGCAGGCCCTACCTGGGACGAGAGGTCCACCATGGTGTACATCATGCGCGCGGCGGACGGCGCGAAGATCATGTAGTCGCCCATGCGGTCGTCGCCCGTCTTGAACTCCGACATCACGGACGTGACCTGCAGCCGTGACAGGCCCAGCATCTCGTTGCTGAGCATCACGAGCCAGGGCCTGGTAGACACTGCTCGCCACATCAGGGATGCCAACAACTCAGTGACTCAATGGGCGATGGATAAAAATGCGTTGGACAACGTGACCACATCTTTCAGGACGTATGCAGACACGGAAGCAGACGGCAACGGCACGCTGGACCGCCAGGAGGATGACGGGTCGGGCTGCATCTGGCAGGAGGAGGAGGAGGAGGAGGAGGAGGAGGAGGAGGAGGAGGAGGAGGAGGAGGAGGAGGAATGGAGGGGGAGGAGAAGGAGGAGAAGGAAGAGGAGGAAATGGAGGGGGAGGAGAAGGTGGCGGAGGAGGAGGAGACAGGAGGTGTGTCGATGAGAGGAGGTGTGTCGGGCAATATCTGGCAGGCCGTACCGTGAGCGCGGCCTTGACGGCGCCGGCTGTGAGGCGCCCCGTGGGTTCGCCGTCGCCCTCCTCGCCCATCATGCTGCGCTCCTTGGCCTCCAACCAGGGGCTTACACTCGTCCACCTTTCAGCTCAACGTAGGCACTTTTTTCTGGGATTCACACGTCCACATTTTGGCTTGACCCGAGCGCTTTTTGTGGGCTATGTGTGAGCATTTATCGACAAAAATCGTCTCAGGTTGAGCTGAGATGTGGACGCTTGCTGTGACTTTTAGTGACCAAAAGCAGCTCAGGTTTAGCTGGGAAGTGGACGAGTGGAAGCCCCTGCCTCGAACTCCTCGAGCAGCATCTGCGTGAGCGCGTCTGACGACTGCAGCGCCGCCTCCGCCAGCACGTCGTCCTTGAAGCGCTCAACCAGGATGTTGAAGCACAGCGGCATGAACTCCGCGTACGAGATGTTGCCGTCGCCATCCTCGCAGCAGGGTCCTTGAGAGCAAGCACTCGGCCGCAATCGGAACATGACCCAACGGGGGATCATTCAGAACAAGCACAAGCACTCAATCGAGATCGGAGCATGGCTTACTTTCAAGTGCAATGCTCATGCAGACGCACAAAGCATACGGATGAAGAGGAGGAGATTCAAGTTTGGTCGAGTGCTTATTCTTCAATAACAGCTCATGCAGATGCGTGTAGTACATAGAGGAGGAGGGGGAGTTCAAACGGCGGCGGGGTCCTCGTTCTCAATGACCCCCCTGCCTGGTCCACCTCGCTCATGAGCAGGTTGACCTCTTTGCGGCTGAGCCCCAGCTCCGACGCCTTGAGGCACTTGGCGAACTCCTTGCGGTCCAGGATGCCGGACCCGTCGCCGTCCGCCGCCTTGATGTAGCGGCTCAAGTCGAAATCGAAAGCAAAGTGTGAAAGCGGTTCATCATATTGTAGCTTCAATTGCAGAGACCATATTGTAGCTTCAAGCGCAGAAACCATAGGAGGTTTGAACACGGGTTTTGATACTGTCAACCTGCACCGCCAAACCTTGAACACGCCCTCCATCATGGCCTCCAGCTCCTCGCGCGGCATGCCGTGCAGCATGTGCATCTCCACCGCCTGCCGCGCCTCCTCCTCCGCCGCCGTCGCCGCCTCCGTCGCCGCCGCCTTGGCCTTCAGCCCGTGGATCACCTCCACCATCACCGGCACAAACTCGCGGTACTCCAGGACACCGAACGCCAGGGTCTAACATTCGCTTCCTTTGCAACTGAGCCTCACTGTTTGCGGTGGTTTACATGTACACTCATAGCCAACATCAGGCTGAGCTGCAAAGGGAACGGGTGATAAGGCCAGGGAGGAGGACATGGCGAGTCTGTTGGGTACACTGCACAGCAACCAGTTAGGATGAGCGTGGCCCGGCCCTGCCGTCTGCGTTTTCATCCGCCTCGGACATGATCCGGCGGATCTCTTTCTTCGAGAGGCCCAGCTCCGACGACTGCATGCATCCCTTGAACTCTTTGCGGTCCAGGTACCCGCTGGGTAGGGAACCAAGCCACCGCAAACGCAATCCGGTCAGTCACGTCACTGAGTTGGTTGTGAGGGCAGCCTGTGAGGGAGCAGCCGATTTTCAGGCAGCCCCTCAGCCACTGAAAGGTCATGTGGCCAGTGAACGTGTTGATGTTGCGCAAGCTAGTTTACAGTGAGCGTGTTGATGTTGCGCAAGCTAGTTTGGTGAGTGGGGATCGAATGGGGAGTGCAGTGCGTACAGGTTCGCTTTGAGCAAACAGTGTGGACACCTCTGGTGGCCCGGCCCGGCCCCACCGCTGGCGTC
>Ga0307489_10000158_pt1 | contig 36391 bp, 38 predicted proteins | sample SB12metaG_FD_202247 | JGI IMG/M metagenome (GOLD analysis project Ga0307489, IMG submission 202247) | Sea-ice brine microbial communities from Beaufort Sea near Barrow, Alaska, United States - SB 1.2 | ecosystem: Environmental > Aquatic > Marine > Coastal | place: USA: Alaska | collected... | reverse complement strand
AAATACTTTGATTTTGTAGTTTTATAGGAGTACCGGGTTGTTGCCCCATACGGGTTATAAAGGTTTTTAACTAAATTTACGTGAATAAAACGTGATTATTCAACACTATACCAAAATTTTCGAACTATATAGAGAGAGGAACTACTAGAGAATAAACATTGAAAAATGAATGCATTTAGGATAACTCCTTACTTGGATGAGAAGCTTTATGGAAGAGTACGTTTGCTTTAACATCTTTATCAATTCGAGTTGTTCTTATCGTCTAATGGTTAGGACACTACTCTTTCACAGTAGTGATACGGGTTCAAATCCCGTTAAGAATAAAAAACGATTCATCCTCTTCTTGTGCAGTTCAAAATTACTGGTTTATACGATAGGTTTTCAAAAGTACCAAAATTTTCGAACTATATAGAAGAAGAAGTTTTTATACTAAATGTACAGGTTTAAATTTTACGTGGTCGCATAGAAAACAAGGCCGTAATTTAGGTTATTATGTCCTCAAATTTTGCGATGTCGTGGCGGCGAGTATAACTCAGTTGGTTAGAGTGTTAGGTTGTGGTTCTAAAAGTCACAGGTTCAAGTCCTGTTATTCGCCTTTTTAATAAAAATTTTAATTGTATTATAAAAAGTTATTAAAGCATTAAAGGGATACTTAAGCATTAAAATTTAAATGGACGTTTTATAACGAAATGTTACAAGGAGTAGAAAAATTTTGCTGAGATTTGTAGCTATCCATAAATTCAGAAAACTGATCTTCGTTTTGATTGAAGAGTTGTTTAAAATATTTAAACAAAAAAACTTGGTGAACTGAATCATCTAAGTAACCAAAGTTTAAAATCAACCGAGATACTGTAAGTAGTGGCGAGCGAACGCAGTGATAGACTTTATTAAAATACAATAAATTTTTGTTTAATACTTTAGTAGCCAAAGAAGGTAGCCTATATTTGAAAGGAGTAGCCCTGTAAAATAGAAATTTCAATTTTTATATAATAGTAAAATGGAACAAGTCATGTTCTGTTTGAATATTGGGGGACCACCCTCAAAGTCTAAAAATTTTAATGACTGATAGTGAAAAGTACCGTGAGGGAAAAGTGAAAAAGACTTTGCGAAAGTGAAAAGACTTTGAAATTTAATGCTAACAATCTGTCATAGCTTGTTAAAGTGATGACGTACCTTTTGTATAATGGACCAACAAGTTTATTTTAGTGGCGAGCTTAAATAATTACATATGTAGGCGTAAAGAAATTAAGTTTTAAAATGCTTTTTAGTCTCTGAAATAAGACCCGAAACTAAGTGATCTAACCATGAACAGGTTGAAGTTTAGGCGGAAACGCCTTTCGGAGGACCGAACTCGTGTATGTGGAAAAATACTGAGATGATTTGTGGTTAGGGGTGAAAGGCCAATCAAACTTAGAGATAGCTGGTTTTCTGCGAAATCTATTTTAGTAGAGCGTTTAAAGAACTTTTCTAGGGGTAGAGCTCTTGATAAGCAATGGGGGCATAAAGCTTTACTGAGTTTATTAAAACTTCGAATACTAGTTAAATGACTTTAAGCAGACAGACTATGAGTGCTAAGATTCATGGTCGAAAGGGAAACAGCCCAGATTATTGACTAAGGCTCTTAAAAATAAGTAAGTGAAAAATTTGTGAAAAAATGTTGACAACCGAAAGGTAGGCTTAGAAGCAGCCATCCTTTAAAGAAAGCGTAACAGCTCATTGGTTTAGTTTTTTTGCATTGAAAATGTTTGGAACTAAAATTATTTGCCGAAGTTATAGATTTATAAAATTAAGTAATAAATGGTAGCAGAACGTTCTGTAAGTCTAAGAAGTTTTATAGGGATATAAAATGGAGACACCAGAAATGAAAATGTTGGTATGAGTAACGATAAACAATGTGTAAAGCATTGTCGCCTTAAGTTCAAGGTTTCCAAAACAAGGCTAATCCGTTTTGGTTATTTTTATTGTTAATCGGTCTCTAAGAATAAAAACGAAAGTTTTAATTTAATGAGATAAAAAATAAATTTTTAATTTTTTAGAAGTGACAAAGTATGAATATTATTTTTATTTTATGGTTTAAATAAAAGTTTTATAGTATTTTCTAGAAATAGCTTCTTAAATAATAAAAACCGTACCCTAAACCGACACAGGTGAACAAGTTTAGTAAACTAAGGCGCTTGAGAGAATTATGTTGAAGGAACTCGGCAAAATGACTCCGTAACTTCGGAATAAGGAGTGACTTTATGCGGGCAACCGTATAAAGTTGTCACAAAATCGGGGACAGCGACTGTTTAATAAAAACACAGGTCTCTGCTAATTCGTAAGAAGATGTATTGAGACTGACGCCTGCCCAGTGCTGCAAGATTAAAGGAAAAAGTCTTTTGGCTTCGACCCTAACTCCCAGTAAACGGCGGCTGTAACTCTGACGGTCCTAAGGTAGCGAAATTCCTTGGCATTTAATTGGTGTCCTGCATGAATGGCGTAACGACTGTCCCACTGTCTCCAACATAAACTCAGTGAAATTGAAATTTTCGTGAAGATGCGAAATTCTTGCGGCTAGACGGAAAGACCCCGTGCACCTTTACTATAGTTATACATTGTAATAAATTTTTTTTTGTGTAGAATAAGTGGGAAGTTGTTATTTAATACCTATTTGCACAAGCGAATAAGATAAACATTTTTGAAATACCACTCTAAAAATTTTTTATTACTTATTTTATTAAGACAGTGTATAATGGGTAGTTTGACTGGGGCGGTCGCCTCCTAAAGAGTAACGGAGGCGTACAAAGGTAAATTTGAATTGAACTAGTACAATTCTAAAGCATAATAGTATATATTTGCCTGACTGTAAGATTGACAAATCAAACAGGGACGAAAGTCGGTTATAGTGATCCGGTGATTCTGAGTGGAAAAGGTCACCGCTCAACGAATAAAAGGTACGCCGGGGATAACAGGCTAATCACCCCCTAGAGACCCTATCGACGGGGTGGTTTGGCACCTCGATGTTGGATTATCGCATCCTGGAGCTGTAAGCGGTTCCAAGGGTTTGGCTGTTCGCCAATGAAGGCGGTACATGATCTGAGTTTAGAACGTTGTGAAACAGTTTGGTCCCTATCTACCGTAAGTGCAAAAAATTGAGAGGAGTAAACCCTAGTACGAGAGGACCGGGAAAAGTAAATCTCTGGTGAATCGATTGTTATACCAATAGCATAGTCGAGTAGCTACATTTATAATAAATAATCACTGAATGCATCTAAGTGAGAAATTAACCTTGATACAAATTTTTTTTAAAATGTAGTAGATTACTACATTGATAGGCTTGGTGTGTAAGAGTTGCAAGACTTTTAGCTAACAAGTACTAATTTAATTTTAAATCAACTTTTTATTTTTAAAACTAAATTTATTTATAGTTTTTCTTTTTTATAGATTTTAATTCAAATTAATTATATTGATTCTTAAAATATAAATGTATATAATTAAAATAATATGAGTTTGATCCTGGCTCAGGATGAACGCTAGTAGTATGCTTAACACATGCAAGTCAAACGGAAATTCATTTTTTCGTGGCGAACGGGTGAGTACATGCAGAATTTCCCCTTTCAGTTCAGAACAAATACTCACTTTAGTGAGTAAAATTCTGAATATATTTTACAAAGGTTACTTTATAGTATTCCGCTGAAAGATAAATCTGCTTAAGATTAGGTTGTTGGTAATTTAAAAGCTTACCAAGCCTACGATCTTTAGTTGGTCTTAGAAGGATGATCAACCACACTGGAACTGAAATAAGGTCCAGGCTGACAACGTCGGCCAGCAGTGAGGAATATTGGACAATGAACGAAAGTTTGATCCAGCAATACTAAATGGGTGATGACGGCTTATTTAAGTTGTAAGATCCTTTCATTAAAGAAGATAGTGACATTATTTAATCGAATTTTAGTCCTGGCTAATACTCGTGCCAGCAGCCGCGGTAATACGGGAAGGGCAAGCGTTATCCGGCATGACTGGGCGTAAAGAGTCCGTAGACTGTAAAGTAAGTTTTTTGTTAAATTTTAAGACTCAATCTTAATCAAGCAATCAATACTGCTTTACTTTGAGTTTAATGCAGAAAAGTAGAATTTTATACGGTAGGGGTGAAATCCGCAGATATATAAAGGAATGCCAATAGCGAAGGCAACTTTTTGGTATAAACTGACGTTGAGGGACGAAAGTGTGGGTAGCAAACAGGATTAGAGACCCTGGTAGTCCACACCGTAAATTCTGAGTGCTGTAATTTAATTGTAATATTGTATGGATATTATTTAGATTTTCAAGCTAACGCAATAAGCACTCCGCCTGAAGAGTACGATCGCAAGATTGAAACTCAAAGGAATTGACGGGGGTCTAACACTAGTGGTGGAGCATGTGGTTTAATGCGATAATCCGCGCAAAACCTTACCAATTCTTGACATATTGAAGTCGTTCGCAAATAAATCTATTTGTTTTAATTGTGTACGTTTTTTTACAGGTGTTGCACGACTGTCGTCAGCTCGTGTCGTGAGATGTTTGGTTAAGTCCTGAAACGGGCGCAACTCTTACTTTTAAATAAGTTTTTTACGTATTAAAAAATTTACTTCCTGTAAGTTTTTTAAATGCTTTAAAAGTACGGTCAACGATAAGTTGAAGGAAGGTAAGAATGAAGTCAAGTCAATGTGACCCTAATGAATTGGGCTACACATGTGCTACAATGAAAATTACAAAAAGTGACAAAAAAGAAATTTTGAGTTAATCAACAAAAATTTTCCCAGTTCGGATTGTAGACTGCAACTCGTCTACATGAAGTTGGAATCACTAGTAATCGCAAATCAGCACGTTGCGGTGAACATGTAAATTGGCCTTGTACACACCGCCCGTCACTTGCAAAGAATTAGTTTCGCTTGAAGGTTTTAATAAAACCCATTGAGAGATTGGTAATTTGGATGAAGTCGTAACAAGGTAGCTGTACGGGAACGTGTAGCTGGAATAAAATGAAATAATTTATTGGTCAGTTTTTATAAAAAACTAAAAGGTTCAAATCCTTTTTTCATTTTAACCTGGAAATTGTTTTCAAGAGTTTTAACTAAAAGTTTTTCAAATACTGATTTATTTGGGAATAATCTAAAACTTATTTAGTTATTTTGTCAGAGAAGTGCATTGGTTAGCATGTTAGGCTCATGCCCTAAAGTTTGTAGGTTCGAATCCTGCCTCTGACATAAAAATGATTGTATTAACTTATTTAATGTGCGCGTTATTATTATTTAGCGCTTCTATGGTTATTATTTCTAAAAACTCTCTTCATTCTGTCTTATTTTTAGTAACAAGTTTTTTGTCATCTTCAATGTTGCTATTTTTATTTGACAATGAATTTTTAGCACTTTTTTTCTTGACAATTTATTTAGGTGCAATAGCAATCTTATTTCTATTTGTAGTAATGATGTTGGATATAAAATATAGAGAATTACAAACAAGTAGACTTTATTTCCCTGTCGGAGTATTAATAGGTTCTACAGTATTAATTGAGGTTCATGGTGCGTTTTCAAAAGTATTTTCTAAAAACACAAATGTCAATGGGTATGACCATAATGTTTACTTAAATTGGTACGATAATTTAGATTCGTTACCAGATTTGTATGTTTTTGGTCAAATTTTTTATACTCATTACGTTTTACAAATTTTGATCGCTGGACTAATTTTATACATAGCTGTTATAGGTGTGTCTTTTTTAACTGTTAAATCGGCGTTCAGTAAAAATAAAAAACGCGAACAGTCAATTTTCCGTCAGTTATCTAGGAAGAACGTTTTATAAAATTTTCTTCTTAAAACAAGGTCTTAGTTAAACAAACAAAATTTTGGCGGAATAGTTCAGTTGGTTAGAACGTTGGAATCATAATCCAACTGTCGGGGGTTCAAGTCCCTCTTCCGCTAAAAAGTGATTAACTCAATTGGTAGAGTGTCTCGCTTACAACGAGAAAGTTAGTGGTTCGAATCCGCTATCGCTTATAAAACATTATTTTTACATGGGAGCATTAACGCTTAAAGCATTTTCAGACGAGCTTAGAGAATGGGAATTTATTGAGGGAGAAGGTATTGATCCAACAGATAGTTTTGGTGTTAGTTTAAGGTTATCAATCAGAGAAAATCAAATTTTTCTAGCTGAACCAAATGATCCAAGCACTCCTTGGTTAACAGATAAAGGGAGACTTTTTTTTGACGGTATGTTTGAAAAACCTTCAACCAAGCCGACAAATTGGGGGAAATTTTTTAATGATATTTCTGAGTTAATGTATTTCATTGATCATTTAAATTTCCAAAAAAAAAACATTTCATCGTTTATTTTTGCTTTTGAAAATTTAAGTTTAGAAACTTTAAATATGTTATATCTTTTCAAACAAAACTGTTCTTTTGTTGAATTAAGAAAAGTAGAAAGTCATAAAGCCTCAAACGATCTTGAATTTCAATACCAATTATCGTCGTCTACTAAAAAACCAAAGCTTCATATGTCCACTTTAGGTATATTAGTAAACACTAATCCTAGATACGAAGGTTATGTCTTAAATTTAAGTTTACGTCAAAGATTTTTAAAAGGAGATTTCAAATTATTAAATTTAGGTTCTATGTTAGATTTAACTTTTCCTGTTTATAATTTAGGTTCTAATTTTAATATTTTAAAATCTTTAGGTGAGGGTACTCATCTATCTTGTCAAGATGTTAAAAACGCTGAATTTCCGGTTATAATTACTAATACAGAGTTATTCAAAAGAAGTGATGCTAAAGTTTTTATGGAGGTATTAAAATACACTAGTATTTTAGACACATCTTGGAATGGCGTAAATGTATTAAATCATAATATAAGTAACGCAGGTATCCAGTCGTTAACTAAGTTTTTACCTCTTTCTGTTGAAGATATGATTAATTTTTTTGGTGTGTATTACGTGAATGTTTCTTTAAATTCAACTGCTAACATAAAAAATTTAACAGAATTGCATTTATTAAATGTTTTTCATTCAAACAATTCTGTTAACAACAAGGTTTTCGTAGACCAAAATGTTAAATCGTTAAATAAATCTTTCTACGATAAAACTAAAATGTTCGATAATTATTTTCATTTACCAAGTAATTTATTTTTGGAAGATAATGAAACTTTTATTAATACTCAAGGTTTGATTAAACGAACAACAAAATTAATACATTTTAAAAAAGAAGCTAAAACTAATTGGCAGATTACCAGAAAACTTTATGCGAATACCAAATCTTTAATGTTTTTCAATAATAAAAAAGATAATAACTTGATAAATTTTGACTGCGTTAATTCTTTTAATTTTAGGAATTACATCAATTTCCAGTTTTATGCAGTACAGACACTGACAAGTTTAACCTTTTATTTAACTAAGCAGAATGCACCGTTAATTAAATCTTTAGACCCTTCAATTAAATCTTCTAAAGTTAAAGTGTTAAACACGAAAGTTAAAAATTGGTTAGATGACTTTTTTAATAGTAACGGGAAAGATTCTTTTAGTTACAATTCTTCCGTACTTGTAAATTGTTCTAAAATTGCAAGGTCTAGCGCAACTAATTTTTTTTAACCTTTTCGTCTATTTTTTTATAAAACTTATGGATATTAATTTTTTTGTAAAAACTTTTTTAAATTCTAATAATTATTTGGAACAATTTAATCTATTAAAATACTCTTCTATAAAAGAAGAGTATTTAGGAATATTTATATACCTTTGTTTTGCTACTTTTCTTGCTTGTTTAATTGTAATCTTATCTTATTTTTTAGTAACCCAAAGCCCTGAGACTGAAAAGCTTTCAACTTATGAGTGTGGTTTTGAGCCTTATGGTGATACTAGGAGTCAATTTAATATTCGATTTTATATAATCGCTGTTTTATTCATTTTATTTGATATAGAGATTCTTTTTTTATTACCTTGGTGTGTTTCTATATCACAATTAAATTTATTAGGATTTTGGTCGATGGTTGAGTTTTTAGTCGAATTGGGGATTGGTTTTATTTATGCTTGGTGTGTCGGAGCTATTGAATGGAGTTAATATTTTAAATTTTGCTATGAGTAATATAAAGAATAAATTTGATTTTAAATATTTAAGTACAACTCATCAGTTTCATCTAGTTGATCCTAGTCCTTGGCCTCTTTTAGCATCGTTAGGTGCTTTTATGTTAACAACTGGTGGTGTTTTATGTATGCATAAAATGTTAGGTGGTTGGGGCCTTTTTACAAATGGTCTGTTATTAATAATTTACGTTATGTATGTTTGGTGGCGTGATGTTGTAAGAGAAGCTACTTATGAAGAACAGCATACTTTTGTGGTACAGCGAGGTTTAAGATTAGGTATGATTTTATTTATTGTTTCTGAAATTATGTTTTTTTTCGCATTTTTTTGGGCTTTTTTTCATTCTAGTTTGGCTCCTGTTTTTAATATTGGTGGAGTCTGGCCTCCTCAAGCAATTATTGCTATGAACACTTACACAATTCCGTTAACAAATACTTTTATTTTATTAAGTTCTGGTGCAACCGTAACTTGGGCTCACCATGCAATTATTTTAAACGCAAAACGGCATACTATAATTTCATTGCTTTACACAGTAGCTTTAGCTTCGCTATTCACATATTTCCAGGGTTTAGAATACGTTTCAGCTCCTTTTAATATAAGTGACGGTATTTATGGATCTTGTTTTTATATGGCTACCGGTTTTCATGGATTTCATGTTTTTGCTGGTACCATTGCTTTAATAGTATCGTTTGTTAGAATTGTTTTAAATCATTCTACAGATACCCATCATTTTGGTTTTGAATCTGCTATTTGGTATTGGCATTTTGTTGATGTTGTGTGGCTTTTCTTATTCATTAATATTTATTGGTGGGGAAACCTTGAACCGTATAATTTACCTGCTACTGTTTTAATATAATTAAAAAATGGTTACTAACCTTTTAAAAAAAAATAATTTAACTAACGAAATCATAAAACAAACTGCATTGGCAACGAGAACACGAGCTAGAAACGTGTCTTTAAATAAATTTCGATGGAATAAAAATTATTTGTTAGGGTTTGTGGATAGCCATCTAATCCATTACCCAACACCAATTACTTTAACTTATGCTTGGAGTTTTGGTTCTCTAGCAGGTATTTGCCTTGTTATTCAAATAATCTCAGGAATTCTTTTATCTACTCACTATACAGCAAACATTGATTTAGCTTTTGCTAGTGTTGAATATATTATGCGAGATGTGCCAAATGGTTGGTTTATCCGATATGTACATGCTAACGGTGCATCAATGTTTTTCATTGTAGTATACTCTCATCTTTTTAGAGGTCTGTATTATGGATCTTATATGAAACCTCGGCAATTATTATGGTGTTCAGGAGTTGTACTATTCTTACTAATTATGGGAGCTGCTTTTACAGGTTATGTTCTTCCTTGGGGTCAAATGAGTTTTTGGGGTGCAACTGTGATTACAAATATGGTTACTGCGATTCCATTTGGAGGCCAGACTATTGTTGAGTGGTTATGGGGTGGTTTCACTGTAAATGCGCCGACATTAAGAAGATTCTACAGTCTTCACTTCTTATTGCCATTTATTATTGCTGGATTAACAATAATACATTTAGCTTTATTGCACAAAGATGGTTCTAACAGTCCTATAGGTTCTGACACAGGCGTAGATGATATTCCTTTCTACCCGTATTATTTTGCTAAAGATTTATTCGCTTTTACTTGTTTTATACTTTTTTTTGGCGTTTTTGTGTTTTTCTTTCCAAATCTTTTAAATCACCCTGATAATTGTATTCCGGCAGACCCGATGGAAACTCCTAAACATTTAGTTCCTGAATGGTACTTTTTGCCGTTTTATGCTATTTTACGGTCAATTCCACACAAAGCTGCAGGAATCCTTGCTATGATTGGTTCTATTTTAATTATGCTTTTAATACCTTATACCTACACAGGTTATATCAGAAACACAACCTACCGTCCTTTATTCAAAATTTTTTACTGGTTACTTGTTGCTGATTTTCTAACATTGCTATGGGTTGGTCAAGCACCTATTACAGATCCATTTATCATACTAGGTCAAGTAGCATCTGCTTACTATTTTGCATTCTTTTTAATTTTAGTTCCTGTTATAGGAGTTATTGAAACAAAATTAGTGAACTATAAAGTTAATTAGTTTTTATAAATAAATACGTTAAGAGAAAGATTTTATCTTTGGTTTTACAGTAGAGAAATACGGGTTCAAATCCCGTTCTTAACTAATTATGATAGAGCTAGAATTATTTCAAATGTACCATTTAAGAGAAATGTCTCTTTCGGCAGAACTTTTTTTAAGTTGTTCGATACTTCAATTTACTTTTTACGCAATTAGTACAGCTTACCAACGTAAAGCTGGATTTGTTATATTAAATAAACAAGTTTATTATATAGGAACTTTACTTATTGTTTTATCTTCTTTTCTTATTTTAAATGAAGATCTATTAATTATGAATTCTTTTACCAGTAATAATTTTATTATCAACGATTATTTAGGCTTCGCTACTAAATTAGTTATTTGTTTAACATCCGTTTTATTTCTATTAATTATCAACATTTCTTTTAGAGATGAGCCAATGCAAAATAATTTTGAATATGTAGTATTAATTACTATTTCAATTTTAGGTTTACTGTTATTGTGTTCTTCTAATGATTTAATTACCGCATATCTTTCTATAGAATTACAAAGTATCGCTTTCTATATTATGTCTGCTTTCAAAAGAAATTCTAGTTATTCTGTAGAAAGTGGCTTAAAATATTTTATCATAGGGTCTTTATCTTCTGCGTTTTTTTTATTTGGATCTTCAATTGTTTATGGTTGTACAGGTAGTTTAAGTTTTGATGATCTTCAAATGTTTTTTTCACTGTTTTTTTCACCTGAATTACCAACTTCTTTTCACAATTTATCTAACTTAGAATTGGATGCTGGGTTTTATTCAAAGCAGTTGTTTGTCACTTTTGCTGATAAAAATGGTATGGGTCATTTTGGTAGTAACCGTACTCCTGCTGAAGCTAGTTTAGCTTGTTGGTGTTATTTAAATGAACGAGAGTCTCTTTCGGAAGTTTTTCCTATGGCCTTGCATGTGTTTCCTTGGCCAACTGCGGAAGAAATCGTACTTGGTGTTATAACTTTCTTCCTACATATTCCAACTGACACTACTTTATCAACGGTTTCTGAGGAGATGACATGGGGTTACTTAAATAATACTTTAAATCAATCGTCTCCTTTATGGTCATTCTCGAATGTTCATGCAGGTAATTCTGATGAAAGTTTGTTGTTATTAAAACAAATTTCTGAGTGCTACGAAAACCTAGCTTTCGATGGTTTGGCTCACGGATCACCAGCTTTAAATTTAGACTTTGTTTCTATTGGTTTTCTGCTAATTTGTATTAGTATATTTATTAAGCTTTCTATTGCACCCTTCCATTTTTGGTCATTAGATGTTTATGAAGGTTCTCCTAATGCAACTACTTTCTTTTTTTCTGTAGTTCCGAAAATCGGTTTATTTGTGTTATTAATGAGACTTTGTTACATAAGTTTTTACCAAATTTTCATTGATAACTATCAAATATATTTTTTTTTATTCGCAGTTTTAAGTGTTTTTGTAGGTTCTTTTGGTGGATTAGAGCAACGGAAATTAAAAACTTTACTCGCTTACAGTTCTATTAGTCACACAGGTTATTTATTGCTTGCATTTAGCACAGGTAACGTCGAAGGAGTGCAGATGATGTTTTATTATTTAGTAATTTACATGATTTCGACTTCATGTTTCTGGTCTGTTTATTTATTTTTACGTCAAAAAAAGAATTCTTATTTTAATAAGTCTAATAAAGAATTAGGTGACTTAGTTCTTTTAAAAGAATCTAATCCTATGTTAGCTCTAATTTTAGCGTTAACTTTATTTTCTATTGCAGGAATTCCTCCTATTGTTGGGTTCTTAGCAAAGATTGGTGTTTTTTTAGTTGTAGTTAAGTCGTCCGCATATTTAATAGCAGTATTTAGTATTCTTTTTAGTGTTGTATCAACTTTCTATTATATTAGATTAGTTAAAATTTTATATTTTGAAAATACTTTAGTAGGTAAGTTGTATGTACCTATTAACACTCAAAAGTCTATTTTAATATCAGTATTAGCATTGCTATTAATTATTTTGTGTGCTGATCCTATGATTATTTATCTTTTATTTTATAAAGCAACTCTATTAGCTAGTTAACACTTTTAAAGAAGAATGGCTGAGTGGTTTAAAGCGAAGATCTGCTAAATCTTTATATAGGCATTAACTATATCGTGGGTTCAAATCCCACTTCTTCTGATCCAATAGTATTGGTTCTTAAATTAACAATGTTTTTTTATATAAAAGCATCTTCTAAAGATAAAAAAGTATTAAAAAAGTTTTCTTGGTTTCTTTCAAAACTAGAAACTTCAACATTTATTTTAAAATGTTTTTCGAAACAAAAAAAAAGAAAATTTATTACGATTTTGAAATCCCCACATGTGAATAAAACAGCCCAAGAACAGTTTGAATTCAGATTTTATAACAAAAGTTTTTTAATTAATTCCTTCCAACCATTAACTTTTCTTTTTATTTTAAAAAAAATAAAAAACTTAAGTTTTTCTGGTCTAAATTTGGAAGTTAAAAGTTTATTGGAACACAACGAAAAGAATAAGAACTTTTTAAAACTAATAAGTCCAGACAACCTTACCATAAATATTAAACATGGTTGGGATAACCAAAAACTAAACAATAAATCATCCCCCCAAAATCCATTATTAAAAAAGTATATTCAATTGTTCGATTGTTATGGGGAAATGTTTTTAAAAGATGTTGTTTATTTTAATAACGGTAAATCATCTAAAAAATCGTAGCCATATATATTTTGATATTAAATGCATCTTTAGCTCAGTTGGATAGAGCAACAGCCTTCTAAGCTGACGGTCAGGGGTTCAAATCCCTTAAGATGTTAGTTTTTAATTTTTAGTTTAATATAAAACAAAAGGTTCGTAACCTTTTTTAAAAATGTATGTTCCACTAGTTTTTTTGTCTTTTATAGGTTTTTGTATAACTGGATTATTCGGTAGACATATAGGCCCTAAAGGTTCCGCAATAATTACCACTGGATGTCTAATTGTTTCTTTTTTCTTATCTCTTTTTGCTTTTTATGAAGTGGGGTTAATGGGTAGTTCTGTGTACGTAAGACTAGCCACTTGGGTTAGTTCAGAGGTTTTATTAATTAATTGGGGATTTTTATTCGATAGTCTAACTGTTGTTATGTGTGTCGTTGTAACGTTTGTGTCTTCGTTAGTACATCTTTATTCAGTTGAGTACATGTCCCATGATCCTCATTTACCCAGATTTATGTCCTATTTATCTTTATTTACCTTTTTCATGTTGATTCTGGTAACTGCTGATAATTTCATTCAAATGTTTTTAGGTTGGGAAGGTGTTGGTTTATGCTCATATTTATTAATTAATTTTTGGTTTACCAGAGTCCAAGCCAATAAAGCAGCTATTAAAGCTATGATTATTAATAGAATAGGTGATTTCAGTTTAATAATTGGGATATTAATTATGTTTGTTAATTTTAAATCTGTTGATTATGCAACTGTAGCTTCCCTAGCACCGTTTTTCAAAACTCAAAACATTAATTTTTTAAATATGGATTTCAATATTCTATCACTTATTTGCGTCTTTCTATTTTTAGGAGCTGTTGGTAAATCTGCTCAATTAGGTTTGCATACTTGGCTTCCTGATGCGATGGAAGGACCCACCCCAGTATCGGCTCTTATTCATGCAGCAACTATGGTTACTGCCGGTGTTTTTTTAATAGCTCGAACTTCTTTTATTTACGAGCATGCTCCAGATATCTTGCAATTCGTTGCAATTTTAGGAGCTTCAACAGCTTTTTTTGCTTCAAGTGTCGGGCTGTTGCAAAATGATTTAAAACGAGTAATTGCTTATTCAACCTGTAGTCAGTTAGGTTATATGGTTTTCTCCTGTGGTCTTTCTAATTATTCAGTTGGTATTTTTCATTTAGCAAACCACGCTTTTTTTAAAGCTCTTCTATTTTTAGGAGCAGGTGCAGTTATTCATGCTGTGAATGACGAGCAAGATATGCGGAAAATGGGGGGTCTGAGGAATTTGGTCCCTTTTACTTATTCTGTTATGACTATAGGATCTTTAGCCTTAATAGGTTTCCCATTTTTAGCAGGGTTTTATTCAAAAGATTTGATTTTAGAGTTAGCTTACGGAAAATTCACTCCTGTAAGTCATTTTAGTTATTTTTTAGGGACATTTGGTGCTTTTTTAACGGCTTTTTATTCAACACGATTAGCATGTTTAACTTTTTTAGTAAAACCAAATGGATATAAACCTGTAATTGGTTTTGCAAAAGAAACTTTCAGCAATATTTCTCTTGCTTTATGTTTTTTAGCTATTCCAAGTATTTTCGTTGGATTTTATACAAAAGACATGCTTGTAGGTGTAGGTAGTGATTTTTTTGGTGCAGCGATATACAATAACCCGAAAACTTTGCATGTTTTTGATGCAGAATTTGTAGAATTTTTTTATAAGATTTTACCAGTTGCATTAAGTCTATTAGGAGCAGGTTTATCTTTCTTCTTGTATAATTTCCAAAGTTCTATTTTATTTTATATTAAAACTTCACCATTTGGAAGAAAAGTTTACAGCTTTTTAAACAAAAAATGGTTTTTTGATAAAATTTATAATGAATGCTTTGGTCAATTCTTTTTCAAATTTGGGTACTCGATGAGTTACAAATATATCGATCGAGGTACTTTCGAAATAATTGGTCCAACAGGCCTATCATCAGTTGCCCTAAAAACCGCTCATCAGTTACATAAAGCTCAAACCGGATCACTTTACCATTACACTTTAGTGATTTTAACTGTAATAGCAGTAATTTTATGCTCTCGGCAATTTTGGTTATTATTCGAATATAATTTAGATTATAGAAGCTTAATACTAATTGTTATTGCATTATTTTTCATGAAAAATAATAAGAATTCTTAAAACATATATAAATGAGTATAGAAAAAATTTTCTTTTTTTGCGATGCTCCAGAGTTCGCTCAATTAAGATTACAAGATCCGTCTACAACTACTATGGAAGGATTATTAGAATTTAATAAACATTTATTATTCGTTATTACAGTTATTGTTATGTTAGTAGCTTGGCTGTTATTTGCAACAATTTCTAATTTTGAAGAATTTAATACACAAAAAAGTCAAAGTTTTTTTCATTCTAACACTTTAGAAATTGTTTGGACTTCTCTTCCTGCATTAACATTACTAAATTTAGCTTCACCTTCATTTACTTTGCTTTACTCTATGGATGAAATTTCAACACCTGAAATTTCAGTTAAAATTATAGGTCACCAGTGGTTTTGGAGTTATGAAATTTCAGACTTCGATACTATGGCAACTTGTATGGATTCTGATAAAACTTTGAAGTATACTTGTTACTTATTAACTGAGGAAAGTATTACTCAAAAAAATTATTTAGGATTCTTTAGATTACTTGAAACAAATAAGCGTGTATTGTTGCCATCTAACACTCATTTAAGATTGTTAGTAACTTCAGTAGATGTTTTACATAGCTGGACTATTCCATCGTTTGGTGTTAAAGTTGACGCATGTCCTGGTCGATTAAATCAAGTAAATGTTTTTTTAAAACGAATTGGTTTATTTTTCGGTCAATGTAGTGAAATTTGTGGTGTTAATCATGGGTTTATGCCTATAGCTCTTTTAGTAGTGCCTTCAATTCAATACCACTATTTTGTAGTGTCGAAATTATTCTAATTTTTTGTTTTAAATCAAATAAGCCTGTAACTCAGTTGGTTAGAGTGTACGCCTGATAAGCGTAAAGTCAGTAGTTCAAATCTACTTAGGCTTATAAATATTTGTTATGGCTTTAAAAAAAGAATTAGTAAAAGAAATTAAAAATTTTACTGTAAATTTTGGACCTCAACATCCGGCAGCTCACGGAGTTCTAAGACTTGTTTTAGAACTAACCGGTGAAGTTGTTGAACGGGCTGAACCGCACATAGGTCTTCTTCATCGAGGTACTGAAAAATTAATTGAATATAAAACTTATTTACAAGCTTTACCTTATTTCGATAGATTAGATTATGTTTCCATGTTATCGCAGGAACATACTTATTGTTTAGCAATTGAAAAAATGCTTAATTGTAATATACCAAAACGAGCTCAATATATTAGAGTTTTATTTGCTGAACTTACTAGAATATTAAATCACTTGTTAGCAGTAGGTTGTCATGCCATGGATGTAGGGGCTATGACACCTATGTTATGGGGATTTGAAGAGAGAGAGAAACTTATGGAATTCTATGAACGAGTATCAGGTGCTAGAATGCATGCGGCATATTTTAGACCTGGAGGTGTGCATGCAGATTTACCAAAAGGATTGTTAACTGATATTTTTATTTTTAAAGAGCAGTTTAAATTAAGACTGCTTGAAATAGAAGAAATGTTAACTGAAAATCGGATATGGAAGCAACGTCTTGTCGATATCGGAGTTGTATCATTAGATCAAGCTCAAAACTGGGGTTTTAGTGGTGTTATGTTAAGAGGTTCTGGTTTAGAGTGGGATTTAAGAAAAAGCCAGCCTTATGAAATATACGATGAATTAGATTTCGATATATTAGCAGGAACCAATGGTGATTCGTATGATAGATATTTAATAAGAATTTTTGAGATGAAACAATCGATTCGTCTTATTGAACAGTGTTTAGATAATATTCCTTTTGGACCAATAAAAACTGATGATAACAAAATAACACCGCCTTCTAGATTTGATATTAAACAATCAATGGAGTCTTTAATTCATCATTTTAAATTTTATACAAGTGGTATAAATATCCCAGCCAATGAAACTTATACTGGAACAGAAGCTCCTAAAGGGGAATTTGGTGTGTATTTAATTTCTAATAACTCAAATAAACCTTACAGATGTAAAATTAAAGCTCCAGGATTTGCTCATTTACAAGGGTTAGAAATGATGGCAAAAGGTCATATGATTGCTGATGTGGTTACTATTATAGGAACTCAAGATATTGTGTTTGGAGAAGTTGATAGATAAAATATGAAAAGTTTTAAAAATATTAATGTTTCTTCAGATGGTAGTTTTTATTTTTGCTATAACTCAGAAACTGTGTCAAATTCTAAATTAGTGGTTTTTCAAAAGCAAGATGATAAAAATTTTAATTTCAATCAAAAACAAATAAAAAATAGTATTGAATCAAAACATTCGTCTTATTATAAAAAGAAGTACTTAAAATAGAAATTTCAAGTACTTTGGGGTATAGCCAAGTGGCAAGGCAATCGTTTTTGGTACGATCATTCAAAGGTTCGAATCCTTTTACTCCAATTTTAAAGAGTTTGATTCTCTTAATATTAAATAGTATGGATTTAACTTCTATGTTTTATTTTCAAGATATTTTATTTTATACATCTTTGATTCCGTTAATAGGAATTTTATTGTTAATATTTATAAACCCTGAGCAACAAAATTTACTGAAAATAGTTGCTTTAAATTTTTCTTGCATACCTTTTATAGTATTTTTATTTATATGGGGAGGTTTTAAAAAGTCAGTAGGAACTTTCCAATTTGTAACTAAAATTTTATGGATTCCTATATTAAACTTAAATATAACGTTAGGGATAGACGGTATCTCATTATTTTTCCTTTTATTAACAACTTTATTAATCCCTCTTTGTTTATTAATTAGTTGGAATAGTGTTACTTCCAATGTAAAAGGGTACTTAATTTCATTTTTATTAATAGAGTTTCTATTAATAGGAGTTTTTTGTGTTTTAGATCTTCTAATGTTTTACATGTTTTTCGAAAGTATTTTAATTCCTATGTTTTTAATTGTAGGTATTTGGGGATCTCGAGAACGTAAAATGTTAGCTGCTTACTATTTTTTTTTGTATACTCTTTTAGGGTCTGTTGTAATGTTACTGTCCATTCTATACATTTACAGTCAAGTTGGAAGCACTGATTATGAAATTTTACTAACTTTTGTGTTTTCAGAGTTTGAGCAAAAAATTTTATGGTTCACCTTCTTTTTAGCGTTTGCAGCTAAAGTTCCTATGGTACCTGTTCATTTATGGTTACCAGAAGCGCATGTTGAAGCTCCTACAGCAGGATCCGTTATTTTAGCAGGAGTGCTTTTAAAACTAGGAACTTATGGATTCATTAGGTTTTCATTACCTTTGTTTCCTCAAGCTTCTTTTTATTTCACACCTTTTGTGTACACGATTTCACTAGTAGGTATAGTATACACTTCATTAACTGCTATACGACAAACTGATTTCAAACGAATAATTGCTTATACTTCTGTTGCTCATATGAATGTTGTTATGTTAGGTATTTTTAGTTTTAACAATGTAGGTATTGAAGGAGCTTTATTGCAAAGTTTAAGTCACGGATTTGTTGCTAGTGCTTTATTCGCTATCATTGGTGTTGTGTATGAGCGGTATAAAACTAGACTTGTCAAGTATTATGGTGGTCTTGTACATACAATGCCTTTATATGTATCTATATTTTTATTTTTCACTATGGCTAATATAGGTTTTCCTGGGACGAGTGGGTTTATCGGGGAATTTCTAATATTTGCCGGTTCTTTTAAAGTTAATTCAAGTATAACTTTTTTCGGTGCTACTGGTATGGTTTTAGGGGGTTGCTATTCGTTATGGTTATTTAACAGAATTGCGTTCGGTAATCTAAAAAGTCAGTATATTAAACAAACGTTGGATATAAATAAACGTGAATTATTTGTTTTTATACCTTTAATTTGTTATACTTTAATTTTAGGTATCGCACCTGATGTGTATTTAAGTTCTGTTCACATGAGTGTTAATAATCTTGTTGAAAACATGTACTTTTAATAAAAATATGATTTATTTATTAGAAACTAAATTACATGAGAATAAATCAGTACTTTTTGCTTTAACTAACATTTATGGTATTGGCAAAAGTACTGCTTCTCTTATCTGCAAAAAATTAGGATTTTCTATTAATTTAAAAATTAAAGACTTAACTCAAGAGCAAACAGTTGAAATATTACACGTTGTTGAGTTATTAAATTTAACATTAAATAATGAATTAAAAAAATTCAAATCATTATCTTTAAAAAACTTGATTTCTATAAAATCATACAGAGGTTTAAGAAGAGTTAGAGGTCTGCCTGTTCGAGGTCAAAGAACCCATACAAATGCAAAATCTGCACGAAAAAATAAACGATTTTAAAAATTTAAATGAATAATTTATTTATTGCTGAAAATCTTAAAGTTATCACAAAAGTTTTACCTATTTTAAAAATCCAAATTCATCAAAATGAAATTAGTCTTGTTGTTAGACGTAATCATTTAATACCGGTTTTAACTTTTTTTAAAAACCATATAAAATATCAGTTTAAAATTTTAACATGTATCTCAGGGGTTGATTATCCGTCTAATAAATATAGATTTAAAGTTGTTTACGAACTTTTAAGCGTTAGGTATAATATTAGGTTAAGAGTGAAAGTTTTAACAAATGAGTTAATGCCAATTGAATCCTGTGGAAATATCTTTTCTGCTGCAAGTTGGTATGAATCAGAAACTTGGGATATGTATGGTATTTTTTTTAGTAATCATGTCAATTTAACTAGATTACTTACAGATTACGGTTTTGAAGGTTATCCTTTAAGAAAAGATTTTCCTTTAAGTGGTTTTGTAGAAGCAAGTTATGATTATACACGAAAACGAGTTACTAATGAACGTGTAGAGTTGAGTCAAGAGTACCGAGCTTTTAAATTCACATCGCCGTGGGAAACGTTAGAATTAAATTAAGAAATGAAAAAAATATTTGCTAAAGACAGGAAAAACAGGAAAACAGTTAGACAATTAGAACTAGAACATTTTATTTTAAAACAAATATCTACTAACTTGAATTTTTTAAAGACTGTCAGATGGAATGCTCTTTATAAACTGTCTGACTTATCAAAACAAAGTTCAAAAACAGTTCTTTCCAATAGATGCGTTAAAACTATAAACAAAAAGACATTTCATAAATTCACTAATTTTTCCAGAACCGTTTTTTTAAAACTAGTTAAATCTGGCTATATTAGTGGGATCAGAAAATCTAGTTGGTAAGTCCCAGTATAAAAAAACTCCTATTACAGAATCATTTAAAAGTAGTTTGTTTAACTATTAACGCTTTTAAACGTGTATTTTTAAGGGTGTTCTGTGAAAATGTAAAGCAATAGATAAGTGTATGTAAACAATAGCGCTATAAATAGCTCATAACTAATAGGAGTTAAACAAAGAAAGTCATTGTAAACGAAACCTATGTACCAAAAAATTAAGTTTGGAATAGTGAGAAGTATAATTGTTTTACGAACGGTCATCTTAAAAGGATTAATTTTATTATAAACATACGTAAGATAAAACATTAATCCACTAAATAATAGGTAATGAGGTTGGTCTAATTCTTCTGAAAAAATCATTAGAAGAATAAAACTTGTCCAGATTACTGCTAACATCATTATTCTTGTGAGTATTTAGTGTTATTTGTTAGTGTCCCAACAGGACATAAATCTATAACATTACCGGACAACTCTGAAAGTAAAACTTTATTTACATAAGTACCAATCTCACTGTCACCACCACGTCCGAAAATACCAAGTTCTTCTACACCAGCTATTTCAGAACTAAACCGAACGCATCGTGTACAATGGATACATCTAGTCATAACTGTTTTAACGATGGGTCCTAAGTTCTTATCAGAAACAATTCTTTTGAATTTATAAAATCTTCTTTTTGTAAAACCAAAAAATAAAGATTGATCTTGAAGATCGCACTCCCCTCCTTGATCACAGATAGGACAATCTAGAGGATGGTTTAACAATAAAAACTCTAGTACATTTTCTCTTGCTTTTTTTACTAAGCCACTGTTATGGTAAATTTCGTGATTAAATAAGCTTGTTCCTGCACTAACGGCACAAGAAACTACAGGTTTGTTTAAATTACCCATTTCCACAATACATATTCTACAATTTCCTGCTATAGATAGGTTATTGTGGTAACAGTAATGAGGTACGGAAATTCCTAAATTTATTAAATATGCAAGCAAAGATACTTTATTTAATGTTGTTAAATTAGTTTTTGACATTTTTAATTAATAATATTATAAAAAGGAAATGTAGCTTAATTGGTTAAAGCGCCGACCTGTCACGTCGGAGACTGTGGGTTCAAGTCCCATCTTTTTCGTTTTTATGTTTTTAGATTCTGATTTTTGATTTTAATTGGATCTAAAGCAATATCATCCCTATGTTCATAAAACACTGCTAACATAGATAAACCAATGGAAGACTCCGTTGCAGAAAGAACTAAAATGAACAACACAAAAATATGACCAACCATATCATCTAAATACAAAGAAAAAGTTATGAAACTTAAATTTACTGATAGCAATAGTATTTCAAGTGACATAATTGTTTTTAAAATATTCCCACGATTTAATATTAAACCAAGCATTCCAATATGAAAAAGTACTATAGAAGTACTTAATAAATAAAAATTTAATTCAATTCCAGCCATTACGTTTTGGGTACACTGGGGGTTGAACCCAGGACCTGTGGATTAAAAGTCCAATGCTCTACCAACTGAGCTATATACCCTATTTGGTTGTTTTTATACCGCGAAAAGTAATAAGAAAACAATCATAAGTGCGAATAATGCAATAGCTTCAGTAAGTGCGAAACCTAAAATAGCTACTCGAAACATTTCATCTTTAAGAGAAGGATTTCTAGAAATACCTAGAACTAATGCACCGAAAACGGTACCAATTCCTACTCCAGCTCCTGCTAGTCCAATTGTAGCTAATCCAGCTCCAACATATTTAGCTGCTTGTAATAACATAAGTCATTAAATTTATGACTTATGTTATTTCGAACGACTCAAAGCAGCTTAAGTTTAATTACTTTTTAAAAGAGACCCATCTACGATTTTTTAATTTCCAAATTTTTAGTCGAAAATTTTTGTTTTAACAGGCAGTTTTTGACTGCCTGATCTTAAAGCTTCAATTGCAATGTGCTTAGGAATACCACATATTTCAAATAAGGTAGTACCCCCTCTAACCCTTGCAACCCAATAAGAAACAGCGCCTTTACCTTTACCCATTCTGGATTCGGTAGCTTTTGCTGTAATAGGTAAATCTGGGAAAATGCATATCCAAATTTTTCCTTTACGTTTTATTTTTCTAGCTATTGCTCGTCTAGCAGCTTCTATTTGGCGAGCAGTAATTAAACCTGCAACTTTAGCTTTAAGACCCAATTCACCGAACCGCAGGGTATTCGCTTTGAATTCTAACTTTTTTAACTTTCCTTTTCTAGTTTTTTTATACTTTGTTTTTTTTGGTTGTAAAAACATTTTTAATTTTCGTTATTTTTTCTCAACAACCCATACTTTAACACCATAACTACCATTTGAATTATGGGATGTTGTTTGAGAATAATCAATTTTTTCAGAAATGCTTTGAACGGGTACATCACCAACAGTTATCATTTTATGCTTAGCTCTTGGAACACCATTTAAACGACCTTTTACAAGAATTTTAACGCCTTTTATTTTCGAAACATTAGAATTCAGCATAATAGTCAAAGATTGCTTTAAAAAAGACAAAAAAAACTTATGTCTTTTTATCTTTTGGATTTGAAAAGAGATAAATTTAGCGAGTAAATTTGCTGAATTTTTATTACATACAACATGAAATAGCAACTCAATCCCTTCTTTTAAAAAAGGGGTGTTACGAAATTTTTGCAGTAATATAAAATTTTTCTTCTGTGTCACTTTTAAAAAATTCAGATCTTTGTTAACACAACAAAAATTAACTGCAATATTGAATTGATTGTGTGTAAATAAACTCAACACTTTAAACATACTATTTAGAACACCATTTATTTTAAATTTTTCAGTGTCCGAGAAATTTAAAGAATCATTTACTAATGATCTCTTAAAACTTCTTGGGATTAAAGATGCACTATCGTAATAGTTTAACTTTACATATTTTTTCAGTTCATAAGAAGTTTTCAAATCACTAGACTTCCAAAAATCCTGGTGTTTGGAACAAAAAATTTGTTTTTCTGTTGTCGGTTTGATTTGGGTAGAAATCGCAACTTTTTTTTTAGCACCTGATTTATTGAGCAATAAAATACTTTCAACTTTATCTCTATTTAAAATAAACTCAGGGGTAATGAAATACGAAATATAAAAATTTAATGTTGCATTACTGTAATGCTGTTTGTAATCATGTAATATGATTCCATGTGTTTCTAAAAATCGCTCTATATAATTTTTTATTTCTAAATCTTTGAAAGTATATAGAGGAAGTTCCTTCTTTTTTTTTTCAAAAAACTCAGTTTTCCATGTTTTATTAACGCCTAGTCGAAAAATATTAGGATTAGTTTTTTGCCCCATATAAAATTATGCCTTCTTTTTCTTCTTCTTAAACACAAACTTTTCTCTTGTTGGAGAAAATTCTCCTACTTTATGACCAATCATTTCATCAGTCAGACTAATTTTTACAAGTTTTTTTCCTGAATACACATTACCTGTTAAACCCACAACATTGGAAGTTATTTCAAAATTTCTAGGTAACAACGGTAATTTATTACTACTCTTATTATTATTATTTATGAATGGTCCTTTCCATCTTGATCTTTTCATATTTTAACTTTTTTTGAGAATTAATTTGTTAGTAGAAGTACTAGTTTTACCTTTTCTATTAGGTTTTCCCCAAGGAGTTCTTGAATTCCCTGACTTTTTACCTTCTCCACCCCCGTGGGGGTGGTCAATAGGATTCATAGCAACTCCTCTAACAGTAGGTCTTTTATTTAACCACCTAGATTGACCAGCTTTCCCTAATCTAGTTAAAAAATGCAATTCTTTAGAAACTTCTCCCACAGAAGCGAAGCACTTTGATGAGATATACCTTAATTCTCCAGAACTTAATTCGATTACGGCATATTTTCCCGTTTTTTCTTTTATAATAGAAAAAGTACCTGCTGATCTAGAAATCTGTGCTTTTTTGAAATACGTAGGAGAAACGTTGTAAATCGGAATTCCTATTGGAATTCCTGAAATAGGTAAGGAACTCCCTAAACTCGGTTCTATTTCTGGTCCTGATTTGACTATATCCCCCACTTTCAGGTTTCTTGGGGCTAATATATAAAAAAAATCAGAGTTTATAAAATCAAAAACAGATGCAATGTAAGCATTCCTATTAGGATCATGCTCTAAACTACAAACTATACCCGTTGAGTTTGATGTCCTATAAAAATTTATTTCTCTATATTTTTGTTTTACTCCACCACCTTTGTGAAAAACGGTGATTTTACCAGAGTTATTTCGACCACTAGAATTTTTTATTCCTTTAACTTTATTTTTTAAAATTGGTTTTTTGCTTAAATTCAAGCCTTTTTGGTTTAATTTTATTAAATGTCTTCTCGAAGAAGTCGTTGGTTTTACTTTTTGTAATATCATATTTTTTTACACAAAATAAAAACGTTTATTTTATGAATTTATCTAATATACTATTTAATACTGTAGCTAACAAACTAAATTTAAAAACTTCGTTATTACAGGAAGAAAGGTTTTATGTAAAAAATTTATTAAATCAAATTACTCAGTTAAAAAAATTAAAAGAAAATAACTATAAAAATTTAAGTGTAGAAAAACTTGATTTTGACAAAAAAAAAACTAATGATCAAGATTTACTTGTCATGTACATAATCAGTATTTCGTTTTTGAAAGCTAACACTACAATTCATGTTTCCGATATTAAAGGTAATATCATATTTTTTTATTCTGCAGGTTCAGTAGGGTTAACTGGTAAACAAAAAAAGAAAAGACGTATAGCCGTTTCGAAATTGATCTCATTATTATTAAAAAAAGCGACGTTTTTAAGTAATAAACCTATTGCTTTGCATTTAAATAACGTAAATTTCTATAGTAATTTAATAGTTAGCAAATTAAAACGTACACTTTACATAAGAGTAATTAAAAGTTTCAATCAATCTCCATATAACGGTTGCAGAAAAAAAAAGATACGTCGGAAGAAATACACAAAAAAATTTAAATAAAAAAGAATATTTAGAGATAAAATGGAGAAATGGCTGAGTGGTTTAAAGCGGTAGATTGTAAATCTATTGAGTTTCTCATCGTAGGTTCGAATCCTACTTTCTCCTTAAAAACAACGACTTTTATTAAATAAATCTAATACTTCGAAATATGGCGCAGTTGGTAGCGCGCCTGTTTTGGGAACAGGAGGTCATGTGTTCAAGTCACATTATTTCGAAATATTTTTGTTATTAGTCAATATATAACTAGTTTTCAAATGTTTATCTAATGATTTATAGAAATTAAACATATTTTTATTATACGATAAATTCTTCATTCCTTTTAATTGAGCTGGTGAGTAAATTTTGTTGTTTAACTTAACCGAAATTAAAACGAAAAACGGTTTTACACTTTTTATGATTGATGGTAAATCTAGTTCAGTTTTTTTATAATTTGCATTAATGAATACAATGAATCCAGCAATAACTGAACTAAAGTTTTGATAAATAGAAGTTTTGAAAGTTTTGAAGGTAGTTCCATTTAATGGTTTATAATAATTAAGCTTTAATTTTTTTAAATTTTGTTCTGTATTCGTCCATTTAGTTAAATTTAATTTAGCCGAATGAAATAATAAAAAAAAGTCATTGTTTTTAAAATATTTTTTTAATTTAAAAATTTGATAATTTTTTAAGTTGAAATCCATTTAAAAAATAATTGGTTTAAAATAGATAGGCCTAGCAGGATTTGAACCTACGACAAAGCCGTTATGAGCAGCACGTTCTACCAACTGAACTATAGGCCTAATTGCAGGATTTACTAAATAAAAATTAAAAACATTTTCAAAATAAATGAGAGTTAGTTTAGGACAAATTTTAATCTTACTATTAATAAGTTTTTTATTATTCGGAGATTTTAAAAGTATAAAAAAAAACGTAACAAATGCTTTGAAAAAGATAAATGACTTTTTCAACCAAAAAAACAGGAAAAAGGGGACTTGAACCCTTGCCCTTCGGTTTTGGAAACCGCTGCTCTACCAACTGAGCTATTTTCCTAGTCTTATATAAATAAAAAACTTTATTACTTAATTTAATAATTAAACAATGATTTCTTACTATAAATATTATTTAGAACTAAAAAATAGATTTTTTTTATTAGGTTTTACTTGGTTTTCTGTTTTAACTATATGTTACTTGTATAAAGAAATAATTCTATTTATTTTAATAAACTCAAGTAACTACTTTAACTCGTTAATAACAAAACCATATTTCATTTTCACAAATGTTAGTGAAATATTTTATGTTTATCTAGAACTAACCTTTTTTATCTCAAATCAAACCGTTCTGTTAATGTTTTTTTACCACACATTAATGTTTTTATCTTTAGGTTTATATGAATTCGAATTTCTTAAATTACGATTTGCATTTCAATTTTTTTTACTGACTTGGGTGATTTCAGTATTCTTATTGTATAAATTTGTAATTCCGTATAGTTGGTCTTTTTTTTTAAGCTTTCAACAAAACGAAACTACTACTCAATCTATTTCGTTCTTTTTTGAAGCAAAAATAGTGGAATATTTTAATTATTTTACAAGTTCATACTATATTTGCTTGATAAATTGCCAGTTTTTAGCGCTTTTAACTTTACTACTAACAAATTTAAGTGAAAAACTTAACAAAATAAAAACATTTAGAAAACTTTTTTATTTTGTATTTGTAATTTTTTCTACATTAACAACACCACCGGATATTATAAGTCAGGTAATTTTAAGTATTACTTTAATTTCAATCTACGAAGTTTTGGTTTTCTTGAAGTACTTGAAAATTAGTACGGTAACCAATTAAAACTAATTAAAACACCAATTGTTAGCATTAAATAACCAATTGCAAAAGGTAAAAAACATTTCCAACCAAGATGCATTAGTTGGTCATACCTATATCTTGGAAGACATGCTCTAGTAAGGATGAAAAATACGGCACCTATAAGAACTTTCATAGAAAACCAAAGGCTCCCAGGTATGAAGTATAGAGGGAAAATATCGAAAAGTGGAAGCCAACCTCCTAAAAATAGAATTGCTGATAACGCACTCATAAGTAACATATTAGAATACTCTGCTAAAAAAAATAACGCAAAAGTCATCGCAGAATACTCTACATTATACCCAGAAACTAATTCAGCTTCAGCTTCTGGTAAATCGAATGGGTGACGGTTTGTTTCTGCTAACATAGAAATATAAAACATTACAAAAATCGGGAACAAGGGTACAATTAACCATATTTCTTGTTGAGCTAAAATAATTCTACTCAGATTTAATGACCCTACACAAACAGCTATGCTTAGAATAATAAATCCAATTGAAATTTCATAAGAAATCATTTGAGCTGCTGATCTTAATGCACCTAAGAATGCATATTTAGAATTACTCGACCATCCTGCTAAAACGATACCATAAACATTTAGTGATGAAATTGCAAATAAATACAAAATACCAAGATTTATATCTGCTAAGACAACCTTATGCGCAAAAGGAATAACTGCCCATCCGATTACACTTAATAGAAATGAAAGAATTGGGGCTAATAAAAAGATTAGGATATTAGAATTACTTGGTAATGTAGTTTCTTTTACAAACAATTTTAACCCATCAGCTAAAGCCTGTAATAAACCAATAAACCCCACAACATTCGGCCCTCTACGTCTTTGAACCGCTCCCATTATTTTCCTTTCTGCCACCGTGAAATAAGCGACTGCAATTAACATTGGGATAGTAATACTAAGAATTTTCAAAAGAGTTATTATTATTTTATATACCATTTTAATATTTTTAAGGCTAAAACCGGATTTGAACCAGTATTTTAAGATTTGCAATCTCGCACATTACCAATTATATTATTTAGCCTGACTTAAAAATTTAAACTTTTTTTATCTGAAAATAGGATAGAGTGGGATTCGAACCCACGATATCTATTAAATACAACAGTTTTCAAAACTATCGCCTTAAACCACTCGGCCATCCATCCAAAAATATTACAGCAAATGAAGGGATTTGAACCCTTAGCTTCAACCTTGGCAAGGTTACACTCTACCAATTGAGTTACAATTGCTAAAGATCAAAGAATTGGTAATTTAAAAGAATTGAGTAGATATACCAATTCGTTTTTAGTTTTTGAATTAGTTATTAACGTTATATTTAATGGAGGCAGATTAATAAATAAATAAAATTGTTTTTCTAATTCCTTAAAGTTGATAAGATCTTTTAAAGTAAAAGAAAAACTTTTTTTTTCTGCTTTTTTATGCGTGCTTATACCCTTAAAGACTTTTAAGTTAGGAAAAACTTCAACTAAAAGTTTAAAAAAAAAGTCGTACATTTTGGTTTTTTTTAAAATCACAATACAACCTACAGGATAACCTTTTCTAATTTTAAGTAAAACATTAGAACGTTTGGCCTTTGTTAATGAGCCTCGTTTTGTCGTAATTAACTCCAAAGAAAGTAACGCAGACGATATATGTTTAATCTCAAAATTTTTACATCCAAAATTCAGGATTATTTTTTTTAATCGAGGAATTTCGTCTAAATGAGTATAAAAAAACTTGTTAATTAAATCATATCGAATTATTTTCTTATAATAATTATCTAAAATATTCATATTTTTATTCTAATTAAATTAAACCTACAGAAATACTTACAAATTTTAAAAACTTTTTCTTTTTCAGTAATTTTGGTATAGGTCCCAGGATTCTAGTACCTATAGGATTTCCTTGTTTATTAATTAAAGCTACAGAATTTTCTTGCAATAAATAACACAAACCATCTTTTTTTTTATATTGATTTTTTGTTCGAAGTACCAAAGCTCGAAAGACTCCTCCTTTAAGTACTTTAGAAGTTTTTTTAGACTTGTTTCTTAATTGTTGCACCGAAACTACAATAATATCTCCTAATTTTGCGTACCTCTTTTTGAATCCCCCTAAAACTTTAATACACTTAACAGTTTTTGCTCCAGAATTATCTGCTACTTTTAAAATACTTTCCTGTTGTATCATTTATAATCTCTATATTATACTTAAAATTCTGATATGCGTTTATAGCTCAATTGGATAGAGCGTTGGATTTCGGTCCCAAAGGTTATAGGTTCAACTCCTATTAGGCGTAAAACTTTGTGAAAATTATTCATTAATTACCACCGAAACTTCGATAAATACCGTTTATTCATTAAAATCTGGTTTTGAAGTTCGTTTTTCTTATCTACAGATTGGCTTTTTAAATGAGCAGAAGCTAAGATCTCTTTAACTAAGCTTTCATAAAAACAGGTTGATCCTTTGTTTTTGGAAGCAATATTTTTTATAAACTTTAAAGAGTTAGTAACTCTAAGGGAATCATTAGGTATAAAAGAAGGGGTGCTTTTTGTAGCTTTTCTTTTACCCTTTTTAATCACTTGCTCGTTTAATTTGAACGTCGGGGTTGAACTAATAATAGCCAATTGAATTAAATTTTTAAAATTTTTATTCATTGACTTTTGAAGAAGTTTTACAAATTTCAATAAAATTTTTTCTCCCGTTTTTTTCTCACCACTTATCATTAAGGAATTAACTATTTTAGCTTTTAAATCTATAGTTTTATTATGTTTTATTGATTTAATCATAGATATTTTTTAACTTTTTTTGTACCATACTTAGATCTTGAAGTTGTTCTTGATGCTAAACCTGAAAAGTCTAACTTTCCTCTAACTAAATGATATTTTATACCTGGCAGATCCTTCACTCGACCACCTCTTATAATTACGGTAGAATAAGCTTGTAAATTATGACCTTCACCCGGTATATAAGCATAGACCATTTTATTATTAGTAAGCCTTAGTTTTACAATTTTTCTAAGGGCAGAATTAGGTTTTTTAGGAGTTCTCAATACCAATTTAGTACAAATACCTTTTTTTTGCGGGCATTGATTTAAAGCTGGTGTTTTATTTAATTTTCTTTTCTTTTTTCTACTTTTTTGTTTTTTACATAATTGATTTATTGTAACCATTACTTTAATTAAAAAATTATACCAAAAAGGGGACTTGAACCCCTACTCTTAAAAGAACTAGAACCTAAACCTAGCATGTCTACCAATTCCATCATTCTGGCTACTTTTTCTATTAAATTTAAATGCGAAAAAGATTATAACTACGTCTTATTTATAAATAAGATGCACTAACGATACTCGTTACCGGACTTGAACCGATACTCTTAATAGAATCAGATTTTAAGTCTGACGTGTCTACCAATTCCACCAAACGAGCTAAATGATGGAGATAATCGGAATCGAACCGATGACTTCATGCTTGCAAAGCATACACTCTACCAATTGAGTTATATCCCCATATTACTTCTTATATGCTATCAATTGAAAAAGAATTATTTTTTTCTTTGTACGATAACATCGTAACTGAAAAGATTTGGTAGAAATACTAAATTTAAATTTAACGAGTTTTCTTTGAAAAGTTTTTTTGTTCTAAATTTTAGAACAGTAATAACTTCTGGTAACAACCGTAATGCAATAAATGCGTAGTATACAGCTGCGCTTAATAATGAACTAAATAAAACTATAGATAAAGTAGAAAAATCAAACTGCGGTATAATTTTACACTCTCTAGGTTGGACTCGAACCAACGTCCAAATGGTTAACAGCCATTTGCTCTACCACTGAGCTACTAAAGAAGAAATTGAATTACGATTTTTTAATGTTTGTAATTACAGAATCTAAATTTAAATAATGATTGAATATCGGCATTAAATTAGAAGACTCGTTATAAACAAATAAAATTTGAAGAGTTTTGTAATTAATTAACAGATGTTTGGGGGGTATAGGCCAAAAATTAGATCTATCTAAACTTTTTTTTACCAAAGCACGTGATTTTATATTACAAGCAATTTCAACTAAATCATTTGTTTTTAATATGTATGACTTATTTTTTACAGAAAACCCATTAACTAAGACGTGACCGTGTAAAATAAGCTGAGCAGCTCCCCTAACACTTAAATTAAAATTTGCTCTATAAAGAACAGTATCTAATCGACTCTCAAAGAATTTTAGAGTATTATATCTGAAATCCTTCGAATTAGGAACAAAGCTTTTATTATTTATTACATTCTTCATGTATTTTTTTTTTAGTCCTCCGTAAAAAAGGCTGAAAAGTTTTCGTTCGTGTAAATTGTTTCTAAATTTTTTTTGAAAGGAGTTTCCTCTACTAGCAAACTTAGAAACAGATAGTTGAAATTGGTCTTTTATTTTAAATCTTTTATAAAATTTTAATTGGTTTTTTGAGTATTGCTGAAATCTTTTCCATTTTTGCTTATTAAAATTAAACAATTTTGGTCGGTCTTGAATGTTTTTTCTTAACCTTACAAATTGTTTATAAAAAGGTTTATAACGTTTTTTTATTACCATAATTTTACTTGTCTTTTAATACGAGGGTTTATTTAATTAAATCTTTTTTTTACTGATTTAAAGCTGCTATTGAAATTTTTGGAAACAAAACTATTAGATTTTTGTTTACTAACTTTTCTTTTAACGGTTTTGAAAAGAAAATTTAAACCAATGTAAAAAAGGTTTTTATTATACACAGATGTTAAATTATTACCGTTTCCTTGCACACTGTAAAAATTATTAGATAAACTATTCTTAGAATTTTCATCATTATTAAAGACGATTAACGGGACTTTTGCGAAATAACTTTCAGAAACAATGTTTTTGTCATGAGAGAAAAGTACAACTAAATCAGGCTTTTTTGATAATTTAGGTAAAAGCGATCTAAAACCAGTTTCTTTTTTAATACTAGAACTTTTAAAGTTATTCGAGAGAATTCCTTGCAAATTAAAATCGCGAGGAACAGCAACATGATTTGTTAACCTATTAATTTTAAGTTCTAATTTTTTTGGAACTCCTATGAACAATACCCTTTTATCTGTTTGATGGTAGTAAAAAATAACTTGCAAAGATTTTTTAAGGTTATTGATTATTTGAGTTAAATTTGTATCAACTGAAAAGTTAGAATTATTTTTTTTTATAGCTTGTTCATACGTCCTAGATTTTAATAAATGTAATTTTAAAATTTGTTTAAATTTAAATTGTTTTATTTTCATTAGATATATTTAAATTTTTTTACCTTTTTTTAAAATTATTTTTTCTTGGTCATGTAAAATACCTTTACCTTTATACGGTTCAGGAGATTTACAAGCTCTTATTTGGGCAGCAGTTTGAGTTAACATATCAAACGAACAGTCACCAAAAATAAATAATTTAGTAAATTTTTGACAAAAAGTATTTAAAGGTGTCGGGATTTTGAAATAAATTAAGTGACTATAGCCGAGTTTTAAATAAATTTGATTTGTTAAATTTTCATGCGCAAAAACTCGATAACCAACACCTACTAAATTTAATTTATGGTATAAAGTGTATGTTGTTTCAATTAACATCTGCTTAATTTTCGCTGCAGTTGTTCCCTGTAAGTTTTTGGCATTTTTGAAATCAATAATAGAATTCCCAGAAACAGGTATTGAACTTACAATCACGGAGCTTAATGAAGGTAGTAAAAAAATTTTAACTCTTAATTTCAAAGATTTTTTTTGAGAAGGGCCAATGAAGGTTACCGTATTTTTTTTATCGCAATATACTACATGAATATTTTGGGGTACTTTAACAGTATATTTTTTTTTTAACTTATTAGAAAGCAACATTTATTTTACAAGAATTAATTTATTATTAGTAAAGGTTCCCCACCGATTTTACTCTTTTTGCACTCACTGATCGATTTTAAACCTTTGTTTGTCGAAAAGACTATAAACGTTTTACACGAGTCTAATTTCCATATTTGTTTTGAAGAATAATAAATCCTTTGACCAGGTTTTGATAAAAATTTTAAAGAATTTATAACCGGTTTACCGTTTTTCGTGTACTTTAAAAAAATTTCAAGTTTATTAATGTCTTGAGCTGAAATTTTATAACCAGAAATGAAGCCTTCATCCCACAATATTTTCAAAAAAGATTCACAAATATTTTTTTTAGGTCCTATAATAATACCTTTTTTTGCCATTTGGCCGTTTTTTATGCTCGTAAACATATTCCATAAATAATTTTTCATTGTACAATAATAAAATGTTCGAAGGCAGACTCGAACTGCCGACACAAGGATTTTCAGTCCTTTGCTCTACCAACTGAGCTATTCGAACTTTTGTTATCTTTATTCAATTCCTAATAATTAGTGTAACGCTTCACTATCGTTTAAGTAAATAGCAGTTAGTGTTATAAACACATAAGCTTGTATTAAAGCAACTCCAAGTTCAAGACCCATTAATAATAATAGAATTAACAGAGGAACAATGAAAAATATTGATTTTAAATTCTCAACTAATAGCATATTCCATGAAAAACCGACAATAACTTTTAATAAACTATGACCAGCCATTAAGTTAATAAATAACCGAACGCCTAAACTAATTGGCTTAGCCATATAAGAAATCAACTCAATTGGTACTAATAGTAAAGCTAAAAAGAAACCTGTGTTAGCCGGTAAAAATAATGAAAACAACTCAACTCCATGTCTTTGAAAACCAATAATATTCAGAGCAACAAAGATTGAGAATGATAAAAAAAATGTTAGAGTAATGTGACTTGTAGTAGTAAAACTATATGGAACTAAACCTATTAAATTATTTGATAAAATAAACATGAATAACACAGATACAAATGGGAAATATTTCTCACTTCCTGTAGTTATAATATCTGATAAAAGTTGAGTTACAAGCGCATATAATTTTTCAATTAGATTTTGCCATCCACTAGGGATTACAAAAAAAGAATTTGTACTAGACTCTTTAATTAAAAACACAAAACTTTGTATTATGAATAATGTTAATAAAGATACTAGTAAAAAATTTGTAACAGATAAATCAATACCTGCAAATTGTAAACTGAAAAGAGGAGCTATTTTAAATTGATCTAATGGACTATATACCATTTAATAAATATTTTATACTTTTATTAAACTTCTTGTTCTTGTCTACTACTATAAAATGCTTCAAACATAACAAAGAAGAAGAAAACGAATGAGGCAGCTGAGATATATGAACCCCACGAAGCTATTTTATTGAATAAATGAAATGCATCTGGGTAATCAGGTATTCTTCTAGGCATACCTGCAACACCTAACCAATGCATCGGGAAGAATGTCACGTTCACACCTATAAAAAATGTCCAGAAATGAATCTGAGCTAAAATTTCAGAATATGTTACTCCAGTTATTTTTTCAAACCAATAGTACAAACCACCAAAAATAGAAAACACTGCTCCCATTGATAATACGTAATGGAAGTGACCCACAACATAATAAGTATCATGTAAAGCAACATCTAATCCAGAATTTGCTAAAACTACACCTGTAACTCCACCAACGGTAAATAAGAAGATAAATCCAAGAGCAAATAAAATTGGAGCTCGTAATTCAATAGTACTACCCCATAGTGTAGCTAACCAACTGAAAATTTTAATACCAGTTGGTATAGCAATAATCATAGTTGCAGCAGTGAAATAAGCTCTAGTATCAATATCTAAACCAACGGTATACATGTGATGAGCCCACACAATAAACCCTAAAATTCCGATTGATGACATAGCATAAACCATTCCAAGGTATCCGAAAATAGGTTTTCGAGCAGCACTTACTACAATATGACTAATAATACCAAATCCTGGTAAAATTAAAATATAAACTTCTGGGTGACCAAAAAACCAAAATAAATGTTGATAAAGAACTGGATCACCACCACCTGCAGGATCAAAAAAAGTGGTGTTGAAATTTCTATCAGTTAATAACATAGTAATAGCTCCAGCTAAAACCGGTAATGATAGTAATAAAAGAATAGCAGTAATGAAAATTGCCCAAACAAATAAAGGTAATTTATGGAATGGAAGACTTTCAGTCCGCATATTTACAATTGTACATATAAAATTTATTGCCCCTAATATAGAAGCTGCTCCAGATAAGTGAAGACTGAAAATTGCTAAATCAACGGAACCTCCTGAATGGGCTATAATACCTGAAAGAGGTGGATACACAGTCCATCCTGTACCTACACCAGCTTCACATAATACTGATTCAATCAATAATAAAAGAGATGGAGGTAATAACCAAAAACTAATGTTATTCATTCGTGGGAAAGCCATATCTGGTGCTCCGATCATTAAAGGAACAAACCAGTTACCAAATCCACCAATTAAAATAGGCATTACCATAAAAAAAATCATAACAAATGCATGACCTGTTACGATTACATTATACATTTGATGATTGTATTCTAAAAAACTACCATTCGGTTGTGCTAAAGTTATTCTAATATAAAGAGATAACGCAGTACCTGCTACACCTGCAATACCACCAAATATAATATACAAAGTCCCAATATCTTTGTGATTAGTTGAAAAAAGCCATCGAAAAATAAAACTAGTTACGTTCTCTAGTGTTGTTTTGTTTAAATTAGCTTCCATTATTTTTAAATGTTTGTGTTGTTACAAGGTAGTGAAATACGGGACAATAAAAGTTCTAACTATTACAACTATCTGATAATTATTTACAATAGTGCAATATAATATTTATGCATCCAAAATCTTCGAACCGATTGTTCTTCTCTCTATATAGTTCGAAAATTTTGGTATATGTGATTAGTTTTTCTAAAAAAAGCATTATACCTAAATTTCCTGGCGACACAGAAGAAATTTTACCGTCGTGTAGAAGTTATTAAGGTGTTTGATTAGATTTTATAACTATAAAACTGGGTTATTCGATGAAATACTTTGATTTTGTAGTTTTATAGGAGTACCGGGTTGTTGCCCCATACGGGTTATAAAGGTTTTTAACTAAATTTACGTGAATAAAACGTGATTATTCAACACTATACCAAAATTTTCGAACTACATAGGAGTAGTTTTGGTGTGTAGTGAAACTTATTAAGGTGTTTGATTGAATTTTACGTAAAATAAAACATGATTGATCTAAATACTGGGGATTTTAGTCGTACAGAAGTAATTTTATCGTTGTGTAGGAATTATTAAGGTGTTTGACTAGATTTTATAACTATAAAACTGGGTTATTCGATGAAATACTTTGATTTTGTAGTTTTATAGGAGTACCGGGTTGTTGCCCCATACGGGTTATAAAGGTTTT
>Ga0307489_10000157_pt1 | contig 36465 bp, 67 predicted proteins | sample SB12metaG_FD_202247 | JGI IMG/M metagenome (GOLD analysis project Ga0307489, IMG submission 202247) | Sea-ice brine microbial communities from Beaufort Sea near Barrow, Alaska, United States - SB 1.2 | ecosystem: Environmental > Aquatic > Marine > Coastal | place: USA: Alaska | collected... | reverse complement strand
AGGAGGAGGAGGAGGAGGAGGAGGATGAGGAGGAGACGGAGGAGGAGGAGGAGGAGGAGGAGGAGGAGGAGGAGGAGGAGGAGGAGGAGGAGGAGGAGGAGGAGGAGGAGGAGGTGGAGAAGGAGGAGGAGGAGGAGGAGGAGGAGGAGGAGGAGGAGGAGGAGGAGGAGGAGGAGATTCAACGTCGCCTGGAGTGGTGGTTGTGCATGTGCACACACACCCTGCCAGGAGCCGCAGGGGGACCACGCGAGGTGGCACACCCCGCCGGACTCCGGCGACGAGTCGGCGGTGCGCACATGCCCGGTGTCGGCGTCGATGATCAACAGCGCTGATCGGTGGTTCACCACCGCGAGTAGCGGGGCCTCGGGGGACGGCACCAGGGTGTAGCGGCGCAAGTTGAATTTGAAAGCAAATCTTGAAGGCGGTTCATCGTGTCATAGTGTCAAGCGCTAAGTTCGAAGCGCTTTCAACATGGGTTTCACAGGGTCAACCTGCACCGCCTGACCAGGGCCTCGGGGCGGCCCAGGATGGCGGGGGGTATCCGCAGTCTGCGCGCCTCCCGTGTGCAGGGGCTTACACTCCTCCACTTTTCAGCTCAACGTGAGCACTTTTTGTCCCATGTGGTGGGGTGCTTTGCTGGTTTCAGTGACAAAAAACGGCTCTGGTTGAGAAAAGATGTTGACGAGTGTGAGCCCCTGCCTGTGTGCCGTCCTCCCAGTGTACCTCCACGTCGTCTTCGCCCGACGCGTCCGTGACCAGCACAACCCGGTTCGCGTCCCACAGATAGGCGCCCAAGCGGGCGCGGGGCGCTGCCGTGGCGGCTAACGCAGCCAACGCCGCCGCGCCCGGCGGAATCGCCGACGCTGCCGACGCCGCGAGGCTCCCTGAGCTGCCGCCGCCGCTGCCGCCGCTGGCACCGCCGCCGCTGCCGCCGCCGCCGCCGCCGCCGCTGCCGCCGACGTCTGGGTCATCCAGCACCGGGGGATAGGCCAAGGCTGGGCCGTCCCAAAGTCCCATCGTGAATGCTTGCCCGCGGACAATGGTAAGCAGAGTGAGGCCCTCAGGCAGGGGCTTACACTCGTTCCGATTGCAGCTCAACTTGAGCTCGTCTATCCACCATGTAACCCAGCTTAACCCTGAATGTGTCCTGGAGTTGCTGAATTTGAGCTACAACGTGAACGAGTGTAAGCCCCTGCCCTCAGGGTGCAGGCTGAAGTCGTCTAGGTAGTCCTTGGTGTAGCGGCGCAACTTGAATTTCAAAGCAAAAGTTGAAAGCTGTATATCACACTTTAGTTTCAAGCGCTTAGATCCAGGCGGTTTCAACGTGGGCCTGATAGGGTCAAGCTGCACCGCCCTGCCTCGGCTTCCACCCTGCGGCGCTCCAGTTGCGCGCGGGGCCCGCCCCAGGTGTAGCGGCGCAAGTTGAGTTTGAAAGCAAAACTTGAAAGCAGTATATCCCACTTTAGTTCCACGCGCTTAGTTCCAGGCGGTTTTAACTTGGGTTTCATAGGGTCAACCTGCACCGCCCTACCCAGGCGATGGGTACCTCGTTCCGCACGGCGGGTCCGTCGCCGATGAGGCTGACGAAGAGTTTGCCGCCGGCGCAGTACGCCACGGCCACCTCCGGGCAGGGGCTTACACTCGTCCACTTTTCAGCTCAACCTGGGCCCATTCTGACATAATACACCCCTTAAACACCCCCTAATACCCCCTTCCACCTGCTAAGCACCCCTTAAATAGCTCCTAAATGCCACCCCTGTCACATAAAAAGTGCTTACGTTGTGCCGAAAAGTGGACGAGTGTAAGCCCCTGCCTCCGGGGCGTCGGGCGCCGCACCGGCGTCCGCGGCCGGGTACCGCACGCAGAAATCCGTGCGCGCCGTGTGGCGCGTCGCTGAAACGGCCAACGCGGTGCTGTCACCGGCGACGGCGGCGGCGGCGGCGGCGGCGGCGGCGGCGTCTGGAGCCTGCAAGGAGTACAGATTGGCGCGACCGGAGCCGTCATCGGCGACGAACACCACGCGCCGAGCCGACGCCCAGCTCACTGACCCGATGTTCACCCTCGGTGCACCCTGCGTCCCGCCGAGGCCGCCGCTCTGGCCAGTGCTCCGCGCGGCGGCGGCGGCGGCGGAGGCGGAGGCGAGTTCAATGTCTAGACGCCGGAATCCCCCATCGCCGGCGGGATCCACCCACAGCTCCCCAGTGCACCCCCCTTTATAACCCTTCCAGTGTGTAATCGCCGGGTCCTCGGTGTTGCGACCCACCAGCAGGGGCTTACACTTGTCCACTTTTCAGCTCAAGTTGAGCCGCTTCTGACACAATATACACCCTAGACACTCCGTAATACCCCCTAACACCCCCTAAACACCCCCTAGACAACCCCAAATGCAGCCCCTATCCCACACAACGCGCTCAAGTTGAGCCACAAAGTGGACGAGTGTGAGCCCCTGCCCACCAGGCGCCCAGGACCGCCGGGCTGGAAGGAGGCGTCGTACACGGGTCCCAGGTTGGCGCGGGCCGCGGCGCCCCCGGCCGCGGGCACGTACCACAACTCGTCCATGTCCATGAACGGCGTGGAGGCCCGGGAGTAGGGCCCGGCGGCGGTGGACTGACGGGGGTCAGGCCGGGGGGGGGAGCAGACGACGGGAGTAAGGCCCGGCGGGGGCGGACGGACGGGGGTCAGGCCCGGGGGCGGCGGACTGACAGGGGTCAGGCCCGGCGGCGGCAATCGAAGGGGGGTAAGGCCCAGCGGGGGCGGACTGACGGGGGTCAGGCCCGGCGGCGGCGGACTGACGGGGGTCAGGCCCGGCAGGGGAGGACAGCCGGGGTTGAGGCCCGGCTGCGGCGGACTGACGGGGGTTAGGCCCAGCGGGGGCAGACTGACCGGGGTATAAAGGCACGGCTGCGGCGGACTGACCGGCAGACTGACGGGGCTGAGGCCCGGCGGGGGAGGGACGGAGGCCTCCGTTCAAACAACACAACCACGTCACCCAACAACACAGCCGCATCACCGAGCGGCGCGATACGGCGTCCCTCTCGCGCTCTCTCCATGAGCCTCGGCGAATGTAGACAAAGAATATACCTTTATCACCATCGAGATTAGTCGTCACTGAAGTAGGGAGTGGCAAAATAGAATTTGGATGGAGTGGTAAATTGAAAATTAGATGGCACGGACGTGGACGGCAGTGGGCCGGGCCTCACCGAGGAGGTGAAGAAGACGGTGCGGGCGTCGGGTGACCACGCGGTGACGCGCGCGAAGTCGGCGCCCATGAACGTCACCTGCGTCAGCGCGCCGCCGTCGATGCCCACCGTGTACACCTCCTGGCATCACGGGCTTACACTCGTTCACTTTTCAGCTCAACTTGAGCCGTGTCTGACACACCAAGAACACCCTACACACCCTAAATACCCCCTCACACCCCCTCCACACGGGCTACGCAACCCTTACGCGCACCCCCTACCCCATTAAAAGCGTTCAAGTTGAGCTGAGAAGTGAACGAGTGTAAGCCCCTGCCTGGCATCCGTCCTCCTGCACCGTGAAGGCGACGCTGGTGCCATCGGGGGAGATGACGGGGCGCCGCACGTTGCCGGGCGCGTCGGTGAGGCGGTGCGGGCGGCCGCCGGCGACCGGCACGCTGTACAGGTCGTCCTCGCACACGAACACCAGCACGTCGGCGTGCAGCGCGGGCCAGCGGTAGTACCCCTGCGGGCGCGCGGGCGCGGCGGCGGCGGTCGGGCGTGCCATCTGAATCGACTGCGAGCGACCCTCGGAGGAATCGGCGGCGGCGGCGGTGGAGGAATCGGCGGCGGAGTCGAAGGAGTCTGCGGCCGCGGTGAAGAGGGTGGTGGCGGCGGCGGCGGTGCAGGCTCTCCTTCTGGACGATGGAAGGTGGGCGGCGAAGGGCGCGCGGACGGGGGCGGGAACGCGTGGAGTCGACGAGGAGGAAGAGGAGGAGCAGGAGGTGTTGGAGAGATGCGCGGCGGGGGCGGCGGCGGGGGAGCGGAGGGCGCGGGGTAGCGCGCGGAGCGGGAACGCGGAGCGGTTGCCGGTGGACGACGCGGCAGCAAGAGTAGGATGCATCCACTACCATGCACACGTGCGGCGGCGACGGTGCAAGAGTGATGCGCTGTTGCGCTGCGGAGAGCTCTGAGGTTTGACGGGAAGGGGGGGGTAATTAATCAAAGGGGGTATAGGGGCCTCGTAAATTAAATCAAGGGCTCTGGTGCCATTCTCTGACCAAAACTGGGAGAAGGGCGGCAGCGTTGTGACGCGGGACTGTGGCGTTGGCATGTGCCTCGACCAGCGCGCCCCGGAGTCCGTCTGCGATGGTTCGGGCGCGGGTGATGGAAATGGTTTGGAGCCTTTGGCTGTAGTGGCGGCATGCGAGAGCGTTCGGGGTGTCGCAGGCGGAAGGTCGCGTGACGTCAATGTGCTCGGCGTGGTGCTTGGCGAGGCGCATGAGGAGGTCAATGGTGTGCAGCATTTTCTTTTCAAAATGGCTAGGCTGAGAAGGTCGACATCCACGCGTCTTAGTAGGCCCTCATAAATTATCCTGTAATAGCAACCACACCCTTCAACCTGTGGCGTGCGGTCCATGTGCGGTGTATGCCGCATCGCCCCCCGCGCCCCCAGCGCCCCCAGCGCCCCCCGCGCCCTTGAGCACGTTCTACGCCGCATCGTCCTCCCCAGCGTCCTTGAGCGACGCGCACGCCGCCAGGTAAGCCACCCCCTCCCGCAGCGGGGCCTCCGCCGCCGCCAGCCTCGCCGTGGTGTACACCGACCGCACCGCGTCCGACCGACAGGGACCCACACCCGCATCGCTCGCCGCGTCACGCACCGCACACATACCCTCATCATGTTGAAAATTGGTCTCCATTGTATACCACGGTATGCATCCCAACAAACATTGACCCCTTGTCCTCGAGGACCCTTTTGCTTATAAACAGGTACTGGGCCGTACCACTCCCGAGAACAATCATCGACAAGTTCATTGATTAAGTGGCATCCCCGACGTGGGCGGCATCCCATCGGGCGTGAGGCTGTGAGGCGGTCGGCGGCGTGACCTCACCAAGTGTTCACCCTCGGACAGGCCCAGGCGCCGCACCACGGCCCAGCTGAAGAGCTCCGCGCGCCGGTCCGCCGCCGCCGGGCAGGGGCTTACACTTGTCCACTTTTCAGCTCACCCTGAGCTGTTTCTGGCACTGAATACACCCTAAACGCCCAATGATACCCTTTAGCGCTCCCTAAACACCCCCTGAACAGCCCATTAATGCCCCCCCTATCTGATAGAAAGCGCTTACGTTGAGCCGAACAGTGGACGAGTGTAAGCCCCTACCGGCGGGTCGCTATCCCACACCGGTCGCGCCGCCGCATCCGGGCTACACCGCTGCATGTCGAAGTCGATCTGCTTGGTTTAGGGGCACGTTGAATTTGAAAGCACAAGTTGAAAGCAGTATATCACATTTTACTCGCCATATCACATTTTACTTTCAAGCGCTTAGTTCCAGATGCTTTCAACTTGAGTTTCATAGGGTCAACCTGCACCGCCTGACCTTGGCGCCCCCCTGGCCTGTCTTTGCGTTAAGCGCATCCAAATCCTTTAACAAACCCCACACGCGGTTCTCAGCCTCTAGTAGCGCCGCCTCCCCCCAGGGGCTTACACTCGTCCACTTATCGGCTCAACCTGAGCCGTTTCTGACACAACATACACCCTATCTATCCCCTATTACCCCCTATTACCCCCAATTACCCCCTGAACACCCCCTGAACAACCCCTATAAAAGGCAACCCCTATCCCATACAAAGCGCTCAAGTTGAGCTGAGAGGTGAACGAGCGTAAGCCCCTGCCTCCCCCGCCGCCTCCCCCGGCGCCTCGTCCTGCACCTCCGACGTCTCCGCCACGTAGAAAGGGTGCTCCCCCACTATGCGGTCGACCTTGAACCGACCGACCACCTTCGACGTCATGTACAGCCGCTCCTCCTTATTGTCGTGGTAAACATCCACAATCTCACACACGAGGCCGACGTCGCCGGATTTGGGCGGCACGGCGTCCTCCCCGGGCGGCGTCTTGGCGGGCGTCAACGCCGGGTGCGTGACGCCGAAGCAGAAGGGCGGGTCGCCGGGCCGCCGCGCGGCGTTCGCCAGCGTGTCAAACGCCACCGCCCGATAGTGACTAACGGATACTGCTCGCCCCGTGTGCAAACGCAGGGGATTGTATTATTAATTCACAATATATTTGGGATCTCAGATTGGAGCTGGCATATTGAACCCTCGTTTCTTGAGGCACACGACAATCCATGACGTGGCGAGCGATGTCCGTCAGTCCCTACCACCCAGCGCGGCTCTACCAAGTTGAGCGCAACCGTGTCCCAGGGCCTGGATGATATTGCCCGCCATGTCATACACTGCACTTCGAAACCTCGTTTCTTGAGTCTCGCAGACTGTAACATGGCGAGGGGGAGCATCACGTGACAGGACCTACCGTGTCCAGCGGGCACTTCAGGCCCGGGTACCGGAACATAAGGCCTGGCAGATGTTGCCCTACATGTCACAGGATGCCGTTTGACTCAAGAAACGAGGGTTTGTAAGCGCGTCAGCGTGGTGAGCCCCCCGGACTCAGCCGGCACGCTGGCCAGCCGGTTGCAGCAGAGGTTCAACAAACAACCCATCAGCGCGGTGAGGTCACCGAGCTCCGCCGGCACGCTCGTCAGCAGGTTACCGTAATGATCCAACACCGTCAGCGCGGTGAGCTTCCCGAGCCCCTTCAACACGCTCGTCAGCTCATTCCCGCGGTGGTCCAAGAAGTGCGGTGGGGCATCACGCGGCGGGCATGGGCACTGTCCGCCAGGCCCTACCGGAACAGCATCAGTCGGCGCGAGTCGGTCTGGATGACACCTTGCACCGCTTCCAACGCCCCTCGCCCTTGTGCGGTGCCCTCGGCGAGGCGCATCACGCGGTCGCGCGCGGCGTCCTCGTCAAGGCGGCCCGGGGCGGGGCCCAAGGCCGCCGAGGCGGCGCGATGGGTTGGGGCGCGGCGGCGGGAAGCAGGCCCCGGCACGCCCACGGCCGCCTGGAGGTTGCGGCGATGTGAGGTTGTACTTGTCGCCGCGCTCGCCGCGCTCGCGCTCGCGGCGGACGCCATCGCCATGGTCGAGTCGCGAGTGAGCCGTAGGAGGAGGAGGCGGTGGTGAAATGGCAGGAACCCGCAGTGAAGGATGAACGGGTCGAGCGCCAGCGTGGCGATGGCGTGGCACCCCGTGTTCCCGAGGCCGGGAGCTGATTCTAAGCCCCAATCCAAGAAGAGCACGTGGCAGGCTCTCGTGTCTCACGTCACAGTTTATTGGTCAAGTGTGGATAGCGGCAAGCCTGATGTTCACACAACCGCGCAGCACGGCCATGCGCGCCGCCACCGCCGCCGCCGCTGCCGCTGTCGCCACCGCCGGCGCCGCCGCACCGCAGATGCCGTCCCCCGCCTCCTACGTGCGGGCCGTCGCGTCCGTCGCCCGCGCCCTTCGCCTCGCGAAACCCGTCGGCGATTTAGCCCGCATGGTGCCCAGCAAGGTGCCCACTTCTGGCCTGATGTCCACTCGGCAGTGGCTTACACTCGTTCCCACTTCCGCTCAACTTGAGCTTACTTTGCCCCTTTCCGCTCAACTCAAGCTTACTTCGTTCCCCATGTCGCCCAATTTGACCCGTGGATGTGTCCTGAAGGTGCTCAAGTTGAGCTCTAACGTGAGCGATGTGGCCCCAAGGTCCTCAAGTTGAGCTCTGGAGGGAGCGAGTGTAAGCCCCTGCCACTCGACTTATGTCCGCTGCTTCACCACCGAGCCAAGACAACCCCCCGGCGACAAAGGCAACGCCCCCCGCCTCCGCCTCCGGCGACTCCCCCCCGGAGGCACCGGTCAAGGCCCCCTCCGAAAGCGCCGCCGCCTCGGTGTTCGATTTCCTCGACGGCGAGGAAGCGCGGCTCGCCGTGGAGCAAGCGCGGCAGGGGCCTACACTCGCTCACTTCAGAGCTCAACTTGAGGACCTTCAGGACACATCGCTCACGTTAGACCTCAACTTGAGGACCTTCGGGACACATCCATGGGTTAGGTTGGGTCGTATGGGGGACATTGTAAGCTTAAGTTGAGCGGATGAGGGCAACGTATGCTCAAGTTGAGTGGAAATGGGAACGAGTGTAAGCCCCTGAAGCGCGACGGTACGACGCGGCGCTCGCGAAGCCGGTGTTCCGAGGATGGTGCGAGGCACTCGTTGCCATCAGTCGACCAGTCGCGGGCAACCACGTGCTGGACGTCGCGACGGGCACCGGCGTCAACGCGCTCATCCTCGCGGAGATCATTGGCAACGCCCGTTTAAACGCGGGCGCGGGCGAGGGCGGGACCACCGCGGGCCGCGTCCTCGGCGTGGATGTGGCCGACGGGATGCTGGAGGCGGCGCGCGAAAAGTCGCTGCCGGCGGGAGCGCTGACACCGGAGTTTGTCCTCGCCGATAAGTGGACAAAAGCCGACCTAGGTCCGCCGCAGAGCTTCGACCGCGCCTACTGCCACCAGGTGGGGGCCAAACCAGGGGCTTACACTCTTTTACTTTTCAGCTCAACTTGAGCCGTGTCTGATACACAAAAACACCCTACACACCCTAAACACCCCCTACCATCCCCTTAACACGGGCTATACAACCCCTACGCGCACCCCCTGTCCCATGAAAAGCGCTCAGGTTGAGCTGAGAAGTGAACGAGTGTAAGCCACTGGGCCAGACCTGGCCGGCTCATTTATAAGATAAGATCGGCACACGTCATTCACGGGAGCGGCAACATGTGCCTCAGTCATGGAACAGGCATCTACACGTCAATCACGTGGGCGGCACACGTTATGGGGTGCCGTTGAAGTGAGCAGACGAGTGTCTGAAGTGTGGTGGACGTTGTGGCGAACCCTGGCAGCGGGGCCTGCAGTTTATGGGGAAAAAGGACATCGGGGAGGTGTGCAAGAATGTGCGGACGGCGCTCAAGCCCGGCGGTCAGTTCGCCGTGGCGGTGTGGGTGAGGCGCTGCAGTTGAAACCTGAAAAAAACCGTGTCGAATGCGCCTGATTTCAGCAATTGGAACTGGAATACGCTGAACTGCTATGACATTCAAAGACAAGCCCACGTTCGTAACCAAATTGGTCTCGGTAACTATCAGACTTTTACCCTGATGTGATTGGTCGAGAGGATGACTTCTACCCTTACGACCAATCACATTACCAGACCCCTTTGTTTTCGAACGTGGGCTTGGCTTGAAATGTCATATCAAAATTTGCCTTTACCTTGAACTTGCGGCCACCCTAAACCCTAAACCCAAAACCCTAAACCCTAAACCCTACATTTGGGCACCGCTGGAGCATCAGCCACTGTTCATGGCAGGGGCTTACACTCGTTCACTTTTCAGCTCAGCCTAAGCCGTGTTGGTCACACCTCTCCTTGTCCCCCTGTCTAATAGACTGGGGGGGAATCATGCAGCCAACATATCCCGCAAAATGTGCTTACGTTGAGCCGAAAAGTGGACGAGTGTAAGCCCCTCGTTCATGGCGGTGCGCCGCGCGCTGTTGTCCATCGGTAAGCCGGACTGGGCTAATACCATGGGGCGCCCCTTCTCCTGGTCTCCCGATTCCCACGCAAAGGTAAGACCCAGTTTTAGTCCCCTTTCCTAGTTCCACGGCGCCACTACTCAAAACAACCGTTTTGTTTTTCGAAGGTGAAGGCCCGGTAGCGGTATGGTATCACCGCTTCACGTGAGTACGCTTGCCTCACCTGACACAACACGCTACGATACATAACGGGCACCGCACGTAAGAGCGCCATTCAACGCCGGGCTTTACGCAAAGGGGATTGACAAGCTGGAGATGGCGTTCATCAACGCCGGGTTTCAGGACCCGGACGTGAATGTGGAGGAGGGCGAAATCGAGTTTGGGAGCCTGGCGGAGGCGGCGGGGGTGGTCGCCGCGGCTCCCTTCGGCGAGGAGCTGCAGGCGGACGGGGAGCTGTGGGCAGGGGCTTACACTCGTTCACTTCTCAGCTCAACCAAAGCCGTTTTGGTCACACCTCTCCGAGTCCCTCTGTTTAATAGACTTGGGGAAAATCATGCACCCAACGTACCCAACAAATGTTGCTTAGGTTGAGCTGAAAAGTGGACGAGTGTAAGCCCCTGGCTGTGGGCACAGTACGTGGCGGAGGTGGAGCGGCACCTGACGGAGACGGCGGGTGACGCTTTGTATTTCAGGCCTCGGGAAGGGTTACGTTCAGGCGACTTGGGCAACGCCGGGGAGGGCACCGTGCTGGCGTTGCCGGCGCTCGCGTACTTTGGTCACGCCACCGCGCCCTGGAACTGAGTGTACTGCGACTGTCGCGGAAGCAACGACCTCCGCAGCGCTCCTCACTTGTGTGCCAATAAGATCAGTATTCGTAGCTTGTTTTTGCCTGCATTTTCTTTCGACCGCACTCGACCGACAGCGTTGCACCGCGCCTAATGCGTCGCTGAGCTTTTTGCGCAGCGTCGAAGTCAACAAGCCAAGACCGTTCAGAGGAACGAGTGCTGCTCGCTGCAGCTGCAGGCCTTGCTGCTGAACCTGAACCCTGTGGTATGGACGCAGCTGCGCAGTTACCTCTCAGCTTCAAGGCCCTTTCAAACTCGTGAGAAACAACTAAAACGATCGGTGACGCGCGTTTCACACTCCTACTCTCCAGCTGCTCGACTCGTTTCGCCGGCAATCGTTCCACTGGCGATTAGTTCATCTTCATTAAGTGACCGCTAGCGCTAGCCTATCGCACGTCGTCATAGAACCTGCGGTACAGTTCCGTCATGTCGTCCGGCCCCGCGCCAGGGGCTTACACTCGTCCACTTTTCGGCTCAACCTAAGCGCTTTTCTTGGGATAGGGGGTGCGGTCAAGCGTAGTGTAGGGGGTGATGAGGGGGTGTCAGGGGGTGTCAGGGAGTATCAGGGAGTGTATTTGTGGCAGGAACGGCTGAGGTTGAGCTGAGAAGTGTACGAATGTGAGCCCCTGCCCCGCGCCGCCGTACCAGCTCAGGCCGATGAGGAAGAACACTAGTGTCGCTTTGGCATTCCCAAATTGGTCGATGCGCCGCCCCGAGGTGTAGTGGTGCAAGTCGAATTTGAAAGCAAAGTTTGAAGGCGGTTCATTACATTTTAGTTTCAAGAGCTTGAGTCCAGGCGCTATCAATGTGGGTTTGATAGGGTCAACCTGCACCGCCCCACCGAGGTGTTCACGCAGCGGTTGACCAGCAGCACACGCCCCCGCCTGGCGCCCGCAGGAGGCATTTTCAACCCGCCGCCCTCGCCTCTGCCGCCGCTTCCATCGCCGTCACCGTCACCGCCGCCGCTGCTCGCCCCCGGCCCCGCCCCCGCCCCCGCCCCTGCCCCCGCTCCCGCCCCCGCCCCTGCCCCTGCCCCCGCTCCCGCTCCCGCCCCTGCCCCCGCCCCCGCCCCCGCCCCCGCCCCCGCTCCTGCCCCCGCCACAGCACTCGTCCCCGCCCTCTCCTCTGCCCCGGCTCCCGCAGCACTATCCTTCCCACTATCCGCCTCCTCCCCCGCCGCCTCCGCCGAGGTGTAGCGGCGCAAGTTATATTTGAAAGCAGTGTGTCAATCTTTAGTTTCAATCGCTTAGTTCCAGGCGATTTCAACTTGGGTTTGATAGGGTCAACCTGCACCGCCCCACCGGGTCCTTTACCCGCCACTTCCCGTCATTCTCCAACGCCAGATCCTGTGTCAGACAAAAGTCTCCAGAGACGATCTTGTCTCCCCCGCGTCCAATTCCACTTCCGCCCGCTGCGCGCTGGTGACCCGCCACTCTCAGCCGGTCCGCCGCCGGCCCCGCCATGTTGTAGCGGCGCGAGTTGAATTTGAAAGCAGAAGTTGAAAGCAATGTATCACACCTCAGTTTCAAGTGCTTAGTTCCAGGCGGTTTCAACTTGGGTTTGATAGAGTCAACCTGCACAGCCCTACCATGTGCATCCGCACGCACAAATCAGCGTCCTGCGTGCAGAGCCAGGTATGCTTGTCGATCTAAGTTAGTGCTGGCGGTGGGGGGGGTTAACCTAAGCTAGTATAAGCTAGTTTAGGGGCTAGTGGTTAGTGGGTTAGCGGGTTAGTATTGGGGGCTACAATGGGTTAGTAATTTAGGGGGGTTTAGACTAGGCTAGTTTAAGCTAGTTTAGGGGCAGGTGCTTAGTAGGCTAGTTTAGGGGTGACAAGTATAGAGGTTCCAGTAAGACGGCTCTGCAGGGCGCAGGCAGCGGGTGTGCATACTCAGGAAGGCATCACGCAATGTGGCGGAGTGGGTACCTACTTATTGTATGAAGCGTAGGCATTTACCTCCATCTAGCATTGTAATAGGCCGATTTCGGTATATCGCCTGGGTAAAACGCCCATACAGAGTTGCGGGCAAAGCGTCAGCGCTCCGCGCAGGAAAGCGGGCGCCAGGTTGAATGCCCATACAGAGTTGCGGGCAAAGCGTCAGCGCTTGGCGCGGGAAGCGATATACCGAAATCCGAAAATGCGAAATCGGCCTATGGAAAAGAAAAGCATAGTTATCTGGGCGTGGCCCCACCTCCATAATGGGTAAGGACTCGTCGAAGCCCCCCACGTACCGAAAGTCCGCCGCGCGGCAGAACATCGCCTGGTCTCCGAACAGGATGCGCAGGCCGCCGAGCCGGGACGAGTAAAACAATGCTCTCCTCATCATAGGAAGCAGTTAAATTAACCACGATGATAAGGGTTTGGACAATGTGACAGATGCTGTGGCGAGCGGAGCGTTCGTTACTCGTCCCCACCTAACAGGAACGACTTTGGGCGCATGACCGCGGCACACCGCGATTTGAGCGAGTTGAGGAACGAGAGTCCCCAAAACGTGCGCTCCCGGACGCTGATGAGCGACACGAAGCCGCCCAAAACCGTACGGTCGTCCCGCTGCAACACCCGCGCCAAGGGGCTTACACTCGTTCCCATTTTAGCTCAACTTGAGCTGTTCTGTTCACCGTATGAGCCAACTTAGATCATGAATGTGTCCTGGAGTTGCGCACATTGAGCTCTAACGTGAACGAGTGTAAGCCCCTGCCCGCGCCACCACCGCCAACGCGTCCGGCGGCAGATGCGTGTCCGCGTGCAGGAATATCAACACCTCGCCCGTCGCCGCCGTAGCCCCGGCGTTCATCTGCCTGCTCCGCCCGCGCGGGCCCGTGCCGCGGGCCCGCTACAAACGGATGCGCTCGGTAAACTGACCGCACTGCGAGGTGGCGCGATAGGTGCGGGGCAGGGCAGGGCATGGCACATCCAGCAGGCTGTTTGATCATGGTGCACCGGTGTACTCCCGGGTGAAATGAGAATGACCACGGTGATTGAGGCAGTGCCCGGCCTCACCCGTGGCCACCTGGGCGCCGTGTGCCGCCGCCACCTCAGCGGTTCGGTCCGAGCTGTCGCCCACCGATACGATGACCTCCGAAGGGAGCGGCTCCAGGACTGACAGCTGGCGCAGCAGCAGCCCGATGCACGCCTCCTCATTCAGCGCGGGAATAATCACCGACACCGACGCGGGTTGGCGCGGGACCCCCTCCCCCTCCCCCTCACCATTCCCCCCACCACAGGCACCGCCCGCGGCCACCCACCCGGCGGCGGCACCCAGGGCGGCCGCCCCGCTGAGGAGGAGCAGCCATCGGGGCGGGCCGCGGCCATGAGATTCGCCGTGAGGTTCGCGGAAGTCGTCGCCACCGCCGCCGCCGCCGCCCCACCCCCCCCAGTTGTTGCTGCTGCCGTCGTCGCCGTCGCCGCCACCGTCGCCTCTCCCATCGCCTTCGTCGCCTTCGGCCCAGTCGGCCGGCTCTGCCACCGCTGATGGCACCGCCGCACTGCCGGCGGGCACCGAAGCGTTGGCCGCTCCGCTGAATGATTCATTGGCCCCCGCCTCGGGTGTGTCGGGCTCATGGTCGGTGAACGCGGAGGACGGCGCGGGCGAGGACCGGCCGGGGCGGGGCTCGAAGGCCAGGTCGGGGCTGGTCGGGTCCGCGTCCGCGGCCGCGACGACCACGGCGCCTCCGGCTGCAGCTCCACGCCGTATCAGTATCAACCAACATCGATTGCTCCCAACACCTAAGCGCTTATTCGGATGCAACGACGACGACGCTTTTACCGCAGCTGGTTTCCCCGCGACGCGCCCCGCGACGCGGACGCGCGCGGCATAAACGGGGAGGGCGACGTGCGCAGTCGACGCCATCGGTGGCGTCGGCGCCGCGCGCTCTAAAGTGCACGGCATGGCTGCACGCCGGCCTGTCAGGTCCTGCCTGTCCAGGCACTTGTCCAATCTGCTTGCTTAGGTTTATTCGGGTTTTCAGTTTATGTAGTTTAGGGTTTACGGATTCGGAAAGATATTTTTACTTCTCCTGCTCAAGGGCATTCTACTGCTGCATTTCTTCGCGCTCCTGTCGGCTTTAGGTGCGGCGCCCGCCCCGCTCCCCTTCTTTGGAGGGACCCGCGCGTGACGACCCGGTGCGCGTGCAACCCGCGGCCTCAGACCCCGGTACCGCTCAACCTCCAGGGGGGGACACCTCACGTGGGGCAAAAAAAAAGTTTTCCTAGGGTTGGCCGAGATGGGGTAGGCGCTATGCCGCGGCACCGCCGCTCGCCATTGTCTTGATGCCGATTGCGCGGCGCTGACATTCGGCTGGACCCATGCGCGATGCTCCGACCGCGCTCGTCCACCTGGCGGCGTCAACAGTCCCGCTCAACTTCCAGGGACTCCTCAACCGCACTAGTGCGTCGGATGAGACTGTCTAGGGTTGGGGGGGACGCTCGCTCGTGATGCCTACCGCGCGGCGCTGAAAATATCCGCTCCCTCGCTGTCGCCGTCGCCCTTCCCTGCAGGTTTCTGACGCAACTGAAAACAGGAAGATGCGCGAAATTGCGGAAATGTTCGTCCCGAAGTCGATGTACCGCAGGGCCTTCCAAACGTTCCCTTTCAGCTCAACTTAAGCGCCTTCTAGGGATAATAACTGCCAACGGTTGCGCGGACAAAGAGGGCCAAGTTAATCTGAGAAGGGAACGATTGTCATTTAACGCCATGATGTACACAACGCCATATGTCGAGCTGAGAAGGGAACATTGCAATTTGTGAGGCCCTGAAGTTTGGCTCCATATCGCCGAAGTTGATGCTGCCCATGTCCACGCTCACGGGGCTGGCGGCGTGGGGCGGCGTCGCAGTCTTCGGCTTCATGTGGATGGTCGGGGTAGGGCGCTGCAGCTTGACACCGGCTTGACCGCGCTTGGCTTCAGCGCTTGAAGCTAAATATGACGACTTAGGTTGACACGGGGTTGACACGGGGTTGACACCGGGTTGACTGCGCTTGGCTTCAGCGCTTGAAGCTAAAGTATGATGACTTGCTTTCAAACTTTGCTTTCAATTTCAACCTGCGGCACTACATCGGGGATGATTCCTTTATATGGGTAAAGGAAACCATCACTGGAGAGAACGCCGAGGAGGAGAAGAAGTAAAAAGTATACAATGTAATTGGAGCACGTGGAGCATAGCGCGTGGCTTCAATGAAGCGCCGACAGGGCGGATGCGCGGAGGGCGTTGCTACTGAGTTGAATTAGAGCGCCCCTTAAACTCAGTGTCGGGTTTGGCATCGAAGGTATGGTATCGAATCCCGTTCGACCAATCAGAACTGTCCATTTCCAAGATCCCACCGACCGACTCGCCGAAGGTCCGACCGGGTTACGATCCTTGAGTCAATAGACCGTCGATTTCGAGGAGATAAGAGGGACATGTCCCTCCCACACTGAGTTTAACGTACCAGGTACTTCCTTTTAGGCAGCTGACCGACGAGCTGTCCGGCTTTGGATTTAAAAATGGGGGTGAAGGAGGTTGTGTGAAGTTCGGGAGGGAAGGAGGTTGTGTGATGTACAAAGTTAGATAGCCGGGGCGAGATGAAAAAGAGATGGCATCATTTTTCTGACATTTCAAGAGAAGGGCACTTGGAGGGGTGCGCTCTTTCCGCATCACGCTCTGTTTGTGGGCAACGCTGCGCATAAAGGGAAATACAAAAAAAAATCAACGCATCATCAATCGGACCTTCCGGGGTACATCATGGCCGCCGGGCGCCGCTGCTTGACCCCCTCGCTGGACACGTAGGGCGTGAACATCTTGTCCCCACCCCCCGCCTTCGCCGCCACCGGCGTCCGCATCGCAGACCCCGGCGGGATTGCGGCCTCCGGCGAGGGCTTCGCCGCTTTCGCCGGCGTTTTCGTCGGCGTGGAGGCGCCGTCCACAGCCGTCTGCGCCGTCTGCGCCCCCTCATCTGCCAGCTTTTTCATAATCATGATGGCCGTCGGCACAACCTTGGTCGCCAGAAACATGAGTCCAGGCACCACGCCCAGCGCCATCGCCGTCTCCACGTCCAGGTTCTTGTACAGCGCCCTGACAACAGGGGCTTACACTCGTCCACTTCTCAGCTCAACTTGAGCCGTGTCTGTCACAAGAAAATACCCTACACACCCTAAACACCCCCTGACACCCAATGAACAGGGGCTACACAGCCCCTACGCGCGCCCCCCATCCCATACAAAGCGCTCAAATTGATCTGAAAAGTGGACGAGTGTAAGCCCCTGCCTGACAAACAAGCCGAGGGCGATCAGGAACAGCAGCGTGAACGGGTTGCGGAGGAGCCACATGACCTCGATGTAGCGGCGCAAGTTGAAATTGAAAGCACAAGTTGAAAGCAGCATATCACAATATAGTTTCAAGCGCTTAGTGCCAGACGGTTTCAACTTGGGTTTGAGAGGGTCAACCTGCACCACCCTACCTCGTCGAAGCCGGTGACGACGAGCGCCGCGATCATCCACAAGGTGTAGCGGCGCAAGTTGAAATTGAAAGCAAAGTTTGAAAGCGGTTCGTCACATTCTAGTATCAAGCGCTTAGTTCCAGACGATTTCAACGTGGGTTTGATAGGGTCAACCTGCACCGCCCTACCAGGGGCGCGGCGGGCTGACCGCCGCGGGACGCCGCCTCGCGCCGGGGGCTTACACTCGTCCACTTCTCAGCTCAACCTGAGCCGTTTCTTACACAAAACAAACCCCTGAACGCCCCCTGATACCCCCTAATACCCCCTCATCACCCTCTACGTCACCCCTAAACGCACCCCCTGTCCCACGGAAAGCGCTTACGTTGAGCTGAAATGTGGACGAGTGTAAGCCCCTGCCTCGCGTGCAGCCAGCGCCTGGCTCACGGCGTACGCCGTGTCGGTCTCGAACTGGCTCCACGCCGAGCGGCACTCCGCGGGCCCGATCATGACCGCCGCGTCAGACTCCCCCGCCCACTCCGTCGGGTACTCCACGGGCTCCGCCGCCGCCGCCGCCTCGACGGCCTTCTTCCAGGGGCTCGCACTCGTCCAGTTCTTGGCTCAACGTAAGCGCTTTGAGTGGGATAGGGGGTGCATTTAGGGCTTGTTTAGGGGGTGTTGGGGGTATTATGGTGTGTTTTGTGTCAGAAGCGGCTCAGGTTGAGCTGGAAAATGGACGAGTGTGAGCCCCTGCCTTCTTCTCAGCGTCTTCTGCCGTCTCCCCCTCGCCGCCGCCCCCCGCCGGCTCCGGCACGAACGTCGCCAGCGCGGCGTCGATGGCCTCCTGGCAGGGGCTTACACTCGTCCACTTTTCGGCTCAACCTAAGCGCTTTGAGTAGGTCAGGGAATGTATTCAGGGGTTGTTTAGGGGATGTTTTAGGTGGTGTCCGGGGGTGTCTAGGGTGTATTTTGTGTCAGAAACAGCTCAGGTTGAGCTGAAAAGTGGACGAGTGTAAGTCCCTGCCTCCTGGCTCTCGGCCGCCGCCTCCGCCTCCTCCTCGCCCACCTCCATGTCATCGTCGCCGCAAATCAGGGGCTCACACTCGTCCACATTTCGGCTCAACGTAAGCACATTTTGTGGGATACGTTGGGTGCATGTTTTTCCCCCAGTCTATTAGACAGGGGGACACGGGGAGGTGTGACCAAAACGGCCTAAGTTGAGCTGAGAAGTGGACGAGTGTAAGCCCCTGCCGCGGATGCGAAGCACCGTGAGTAAGCCCAGCACGCGCAGCGCCTCGCGCTGCGCCCGCCGGTTGATGGCCGCCACGTCGTCAGTGGCCTTCCACGTGCGGGGCAACCCCTTGGAGCAGGGGCTTACACTCGGTCACTTCCCAGCTCAACTTGACCGCTTTTTGTGGGATAGGGGGTGCGCGTAGGGGTTGTGTAGCCTGTTTTAAGGGGGTGATTAGGGTATGTAGGGTGTATTTGTGTCTCAGACACGGCTCAAGTTGAGCTGAAAAGTGAACGGGTGTAAGCCCTTGCCTTGGAGTCTCGGCTGAAGACGCGGGCAAACGCCGTCTTCATCGAGGCCACGGCGCCGGCTGCGGCGTCGCGCGCTTTGCCCTCCACCACCTCGCGCACGCGCCGCGACATCGCCGCCGCCGCTTTACCCGTCTCCTCCTCCTCGAGATCGAAACCCGCCAGCGCCGAAGCCAGCTGCGCGCCGTGCTTCTTGGAAGACGAAGTCCTCAGCGCGTTGAGGCGGTCCCAGAGATCTGCAGGGGCGTCCTCCAGCCAGGGGCTTACACTCGTCCACTTTTCAGCTCAACTTGAGCCGTTCCTGACACAGAATGCACCCTAAACACCCCCTAATACCCATTAAGACCTCCTCAACACCCCCTAAGCAACCCCTACACGCACCCCCTATCCCACAGAGAGCGCTCAAGTTGAGCTGAGAAGTGAGCGAGTGTGAGCCCCTGCCTCCAGCAGGCCCATGACAGCCGCGCCCACGCCGCGCTCCATGGTGTAGCGGCGCAAGTTGAATTTGAAAGCAGAAATTCAAAGCAGTACATCACAATTTAGTTCCAAGCGCTTAGTTCTGGGCGGTTTCGACTTGGGTTTCATAGGGTGAACCTGCACTGCCCTACGATGGACCGCTCGGCGGCGTGCGTGGCCTCCGCGATGCAGTGGCGCAAGTTGAATTTGAAAGCAAAGTTTGAAAGCGGTTCGTCATATCATAGTTTCAAGCGCTGAAACCGTAGGCGCTTTCAACACGGGTTTTGATACTCTCAACCTGCACCGCCCTACCGTCAGGCGCTCCTTCCGCTCGGCGCTCACCGCCGCCGTGGCTTCCTTCTCGAACGCGGCGGTGGCGTCCGCGGCCACGGAGGCCCACGACACCGACCCCGCCGCCGCGCGCCCCGCCGCCGCCGCCGCCTTGGCCCAGGGGCTTACACTCGTCCACTTCATAGCTCAACGTAAGCACTTTTCGTGGGATCCGTTGGGTACCCTCAGTTATTATATGGTTCATCATTCGTCACAAATTGGACACAGAATGGCTCACTTACTAAACAAGCTTAGGTTGAGCTGAGAAGTGGACGAGTGTAAGCCCCTGCCTTGGCCGCGTCGGCCGCCTTGGTGGACTTGTACGGAGAGAAGAGGCCGCCGCCGCCCGTCGCCGTCCAGTCGTCGCCGTCCATGTCATCCGCCTCGCCCTCGTCCCTGGGAATCGCGTCGGCCAGCGCACTGGCCCACTGCTCGCGCACGTCCTCAAGCCAGGGGCTTACACTCGTCCACTTTTCAGCTCGACCTGAGCCGTTTCTGACACAAAACACACCCTAAGTACCCCGTAATACCCCCTAACACCTCCTAAACAAGCGCTAAATGCACCCTCTATCCCACAGAAAGCGCTTACGTTGAGCGGAAAAGTGGACGAGTGTGAGCCCTTGCCTCCAGCGCGCCGTTGGCGGCGGCGGCGAAGTCAAAGGAGGTGTCATTGCTCAGCTTCACCTTGACCCCCGCCGCCGCCATCGCGTCCTTCAGCCAGGGGCTTTCACTCGTCCACTTTTCGGCTCAACGTAAGCGCTTTCTACGGGACAGGGGGTGGATTAAGAGGTTGCCTGGGGGGTGTTTAGGAGGTATTAGGGGGTATTTGGGGGTGCTCAGGGTGTATTTTGGGTCAGGAACGGCTCAAGTTGAGCTGAAAAAAGTGGATGATTGTAAGCCCCTGCCTTCAGCCGTTGCATCAGCTTGGTGGCGCAGTGGCCGAGGTGTGCGGCCGCCGCAGGGCGCAGCGCGGTGATCAGTCTGGCGCGCAGTTCACGCCTCTTGGCGGTACGCACGCCCCCGTCGAAGTACTTTGCCTCCTCGTCGTATGCCGCCATCCAGGGGCTTACGCTCGTCCATTTTTCGGCTCAACATAAGCACAATTTGTGGGATACGTTGGGTGCATGATCTCCCCCCTGTCTTTAGACAGGGGCACACGGGGAGGTGTGACCAAAACCGCTTAGGATGAGCTGAAAAGTGGACGAGTGTAAGCCCCTGCCGCCATCTCAGCCGCCGTGAGTTTGGCGAACTCGGTCGCGAGGCCGGGCGGCGCGGCGGCGGAAGCGGTGGCGGCGGTGATGTGCGCGAGCTCAGAAGTCGACGCCAGGTTGGTCACGCGCGCCATCGCAATCTCCTCGCAGCGCACGGTGGCGACCATGACTCGGTGCGCGGGCAAATCCAGGTCGCGATTATCCTTCACCCAGGGACTTATACTAGTTCACGTTAGAGCTCAACTAGAGCAACTGCAGGACACGTTCATGAGCTAAGTCGGGTCATGAGGTGGACAGAAGAGCTCAAGTTGAGCTGAGTTGGGAACGAGTGTAAGCCCCTGCCTTCACCGCCTCCCAGATCTCGCGCAGAGAGAATACAAGGCCGGACACCGGCACCCCGGCTTTGCCCGCGGGGTGCCGCAGCGACCCTTCCATCATGTAGGGCCGCAGGCTCGAATCGAAAGCAAAGTTTAAAAGCAGTTCCATCATATTCCAGCTTCTAGCGCTGACACCAAGCGCGGTCAACCAGGGGTTAACCAGGGGTCGACTTGGGGTCAACTTGGGGTCAAACTTGGGTCAACCTGGGGTCGAACTTGGGTCAACCTGGGGTCAAACTTGGGTCAGCCGGCACCGCCCAACCACGCTCGGGTCCGACGCGAAGCGCTCGCACAGCTCCGCGGTCTCGATGTAGGGGCGCACGTTGTAAATTGAAAGCACAGTTTGACAGCGGTTCATCATATTTACCTTCAATCGGCGAAAGCAAGCGCAGTAGACCCGCAGGGTGAGCCTGCACCGCCGTACCTCGGTGAGGAACTGGTCGTGCGAGAGCTCGTAGTGCGAAAGCGCCACGAAGCAGGGGCTTACACTCGTTCACGTTTCAGCTCAACGTAAGCGCTTTTTGTGATATAGGGTGTGCGTGTACGGGTTGTCTAGGGGTGTTTGGGGGGGATCAGGGAGGGTCAGGGGCTGTTTAGGGGGTGTTTTTGTGTCAGAAACAGCTTAGTGGACTAGTGTAAGCCCCTGCCACGAAGCGCAGGTCGAAGAAATCGAGGAACGCGGCGTCGGCGTGCCGCTCCGGCTTCGTGATGGTAGCCGATCAGCAGGGCCACGCAATCCGACACTGAGTTCGACCTTAAGCTGGGTGCCCCGGAAACCACTTGAGTTATCTGACTACTTAAATTCAAACCTTCTCACTTCTGTCACTCGCCCGCATCCACCGTCAGTGCGGCTGCTCCACCACACGCGGTCCCACTCCACACGGCCATCTCACCAAACAGCGGACCACTCGACACTCCACGCCGGGCGCCGGGTGCCGGGCCGCCGGGCCGGGGCCTCACCCAGATGCGGTCCAAGTCCTCGCGCAGGTTCGCCTGCCAGTGGGGTCATTGATAACAAGCACTCGATCCGAGATCGGAGCATGACTACCTTTGGGGTGAATGCTCATACATACGCGCTGAGGAGGAGGAGGAGGAGGAGATTCAACATCGGTGGAGTGGAGCATGACTTCCCTGCGGGGTGAATGCTCATACATACGCGCTAAGGAGGAGGAGGAGGAGGAGATTACACGTCGGTGGAGTGCTTGATCTACAGAACCCCCCCCCGCCTGGAGCTTCTCCAGCGGGGTGCGACTCTTGTCGCGGATCACGAAGAGCAGCACCGTCTTGCGCGGGTTGAACACCTTTTCGTAGTGGTGCGAGCTGAATTTCAAAGCGAAACTTGAAAGCAGTTCATCATATGTTAGCTTCAAGCGCTGCAGCCAAGCGCGGTCAAGCGGGGGGCAAGCGCGGGTGAAGCGGGGGTGAAGGGGGGGCTTACACTCGTTCACTTTCCAGCTCAACTTGAGCCGTGTCTGACACACAAAAACACCCTACACACCATAACACCCCCTACCAACCTCTTCACACGGGCTCCACAATTCCTACGCGCACCCCCTATCCCATAGAAAGCGCTCAAGTTGAGCTAAGAAGCGAGCGAGTGTAAGCTCCTGGGGTGAAGGTGCACCGCCTCACCTTGAGGTTGACCTGGAAGATGGTCTTGAGCAGCGGCTTGCCGCTCGCCACCTCGCGCCAGGGGCTTACACTCGTCCACTCTTCAGCTCAACTTAAGCGCCTTCTCTGTGACAGGGGGTGCAGCTGGGGGTTGTTTCGGGGGTGCTTTAGGGGGTGGTACGGGGTATTAGGGGTGTTTAGGGTGTGCTTTTGTGTCAGGAACGGCTCAAGTTGAGCTGAGAAGTGGGCGAGTGTAAGCCCCTGCCTCCCGCCCGATGTCGTTGCACCACATGTTCACCAGCAGCACCCGCGCGTACGGCCGGACACGGTGCTCCATCCCACGCGCGTCACCGCGCTCGCTTTACATACTCAAACACAGCTGTCACTCAGTTGATTGGTGTACTCGTATCATCCCACAGGCGTCAGCAGCTCGAGACAAGACACTGTATTGACAGGTCCAGAGCACGGGACGCTGGATTGGGCAACACGCAGTTGACACACGGTAGACATCCCTGGAACACGACGGTACGACACCGCGTCATGCCCCCCCAGGGGGCTTTGACGACGACACCATCCCATCCGGTCGTCGTCATTCTGAAGCCCAAATAATGTACCGCGGAAGCCTCGATTAATTAAAATTGGCACCACATGGAGGCGGCATGGTCTGCGTCGCTCATGGAGAGTGGGGACAGAGCGGGGAAGAAATGGGGTAAAGGGAAAGTAAAGCAGCTCCAGAAATTGGGCGGCGCTAGCGTGCGGTGAGTGCACGAGAGGGAGCGGGCCTTACGTCGGCGGCTGCCATGGCGAAGAGCGCGGTCTGCTTCTCGAACGCGGTGTCGTCCTCGCCGCGCTCGCGCCCGTCCGTGCCCTCCAGGCAGGGGCTTACACTCGTTCATGTCTCAGCTCAACTTGAGCGCGTTTTATGGAATAGGGGGTGGGCGTTTGGGTTGTGTAGCCCGTGTTAAGGGGGTGTTAGGTGGTGTTTAGGGGGTGTAGGGTGTTTTTGTGTGTCAGACACTGCTCAAGTTGAGCCGAAAAGTGTATGAGGGTAAGCCCCTGCCTCCAGGTCCATCACCAGCGTCGGCACCCCCTCCGGCTTCGCGGCCTTCGCCAGCCACACCCCCTTGGTGGTTTGCGACCGCCCCATCTCGTGGTTCATCTCGTCGAAGCGCGTGCCCACGCGAAAGGCCCGGTGAGCGTCACGTCACGCTGAGTGTTGGAATCTTGGAAAACTGTTTTGCAGAGCCGGATGTGTCGCACGCTCTCGTGCTAGGTGGGAACCGACCGGCGCAGCGGAGGTTGACGGTCGCGCAGGTCAACGGCGTAGCGCGCGAGCCGCGGCGCCTCCTCTTCGAGGCAGGGCGTGAAGTGACCACACTGGGGGGGATGCTCCCGGGTCTCGGCCCTTTCTAGAACTAAGATTTCAGAGTGTCGAGTGTCGTACTCTCGTTGTTTTGTGCTGAACCCTTGGCAGCCCTGTTGACGTCAGCAAGGCCGCCTAACGCCGGCGCAACAGGCCTCTCCAGTCCGCGATGTCGCACGCGAGGCGTCACGAGGGTGAGAGAGCCGCCCCCCTCCTCTCCTCCTCGTTTGATGACCACGGGGGGAAGTTCAGGAGGAGGGGGAAAAGGGAATCACAGTGACCTCACCGAACACGTGGTTCATGAGTGTGCTCTTGCCGCTGCTCTGCGGGCCCATGATGGCCACCACCTGGTAGCCCGTGTTCCACTGCGCGGCACCCAGGGAGTCCAGGTACCCGCTCAGCGACTCCTCCGGCAGCTCGCCGTCCGAGGTCACCAGCTGGTGCCGAAGGGTGGTCGTCGCCATTTGGACACGCGAGGGGGTGCCGTCGGTGGGGGAAGGGGGCTGGCAGCGGAGGCTCAGCTGCCGCGGCGAGCGCGGAAGTTCGGCGGCGCACCAACCGGGGTTATGAGTCGGGTGCGCGCAAAGGTGTGATGCACGCCGGAAGACGTCGCACTGTGGGTCTTGGAAAGGGACACCCCAGCTACGCAAGAGTCCAAGAGACCGAGATGGGCCTTTGAGGTTCGTTTTCGTATTTCCAAGAAACGACTGAAAAAATAATCAACGACAGTCGAAAAGTAGTCGATTCAAAACATGGTCAGCCACCTGGCGTTGAGTGGCGTGATCTTAGGCATGGCGTCCGCGTCCGCGGTCCGATCCGTGGCGTCGGGAAGGCATGACAGTGGAACACTGGCCCTTCTCCGATTTAATGCATTTCACCTGAACTTGGTGGAACACAGCGTTCCTGGTTTGTGCCGCGAACGGAGCGCATCGCGCTGGCGGTTGGTACGTGTCACGTGTTCGTTTCTGGGATGTCTGTATTACACGGGGGTGGTGCGCCCCCCCGGAGGATTATAAGGTTTAGCCGCGTCTCCACGTCTCCGCTCGAGACCGCGTTCGCTGGCTAAACGTCTAAAAGGAAAGTCACAGTAAAAGCTAACGCCAATCACAAAGCTGGCAGCTCACGAGCGAAGCCGCCAGTGTCTCGACAAACGTTTCACGTCACTCGCAGCTTACGCATTCTCCTTGGACCCGGACCCTCCCGCTCCGGTCTTCATCTTCCGCCGCTTGGACGCCTCCGTGGACCCGCCGGCCGCGCCGGGGCCCTTCTCGTTGGCCGCGTTGTCCGCCTTCTTGTACCGGCGCAAGTTGAAATTGAAAGCAAAATTGAAGCAAAATTGAAGCAAAATTGAATGCGATTTATCAAATTTTAGTTTCAAGCGCTTAATTTCAGGCACTGTCAACGCGGGTTTGATTGGGTCAACCTGCACCGCCCTGCCTTGTCCTTGAGCGCCGGCACGGTGCGCGTGACAGTGGACACGCCGTCCACAAACTTGGTGCGGAAGATGGTGTTGGCGTTGTTGAACATGCCCTCCAAGTACCGCCACGTCAACAACGCTCGAACAACGTCATACGGTGTGACGTAACGCAAGACACCAGGGTTCACAGTGCGGTGCGCGCCACATAGTCTGGCTCCATAGGGTGTGACGTAACGCAAGACACCAGGGTTCACAGTGCGGTGCGGGGAAGGCGACGGGGAGGAGGAGGAGGTGGAGGAGGAGGAGGTGGGGGAAAGAGGAGGCGGAGGTACTGAAGCACATGACATGGTACACTATGAGCAAACAGTCAGGATCCGCGTGGTGTGGAGTTGGTCCCCACCTCCTTGAGCGACACGACAATGAACTGCGAGTAAGGGAAGTGCGTGCGGATCATGCGGCCGATGTTCTGCGTGTGGCTCAGGTCCAGCGCGGCGTCCACCTCGTTGTAGCGGCGCAAGTTGAATTTCAAAGCAGAAGTCGAAAGCAGTCTATCGATCGCACATGGTTTCAAGCGCTCAATGGCACATAGGGGGGCTCCCCCGTTTATCAGAGTGAGAAAGTAATGGTGCGTAGGGGGGCTCCCCCATTTACCGAATCAACTCGCTTTCAACTTGGGTGTCCGCTGGTTTCAACCTGCACCGGCCTACCTCGTCGAGGATGTAGATGGGCGCGGGCTTGAACAGCAGCAGCGCGAGGTGTAGCGGCGCAAGTTGAAGTTGAAAGCAAAGTTTGAAAGCGGTCCATCATATCTTAGTCTCAAGAGCATAGGTCCAGGCGCTTTCAACACGGATTTCATCGGTTCAAACTGCACCGCCTCACCGAGGATGAGCGACAGCGCCAGCAGCGAGCGCTGCCCGCCGGAGAGCAGGGGCTTACACTCGTCCACTTTTCAGCTCAACTTAAGCGCTTTTCGTGGGATAGGGGGTGCGGTTAAGGGTTGTTTAGGGGGTGTTTAGGGGGTCTCAGGGGTGTCAGGGGGTGCTTTCGTGGCAGGAACGGCTCAGGTTGAGCTGAGAAGTGGACGAATGTAAGCCCCTGCCGGAGAGCTCCGTGAGGGACTCCTTCCAGACGCCGCCGAACGCCACGCGCACCTCCAGGCCGGCCAGGAACGACTCGCCCCGGGAGAAGAGTCGGCGTCCGCGATACATCCAGTCATAATCTGGTCGGGTGACCGATCGCTGCGCAGTCTGGCCACGTGACCGTATCGCTGTGTAACCTGTTTGGTGGTGAAATACGAAAGTGTGTCGAAACGTTGAAACCTGTTCGCGCGACGGTGGTGCCCGCGTTTGCGTGAGTGAATAAAGGCCCCAACTCATAACAAGAGAGGCGGAGTGTGTGTATGGGCAAATGGAATGAACGGCCCTGGGTGTACAATGAGCAGCCCCCCACCTCGGGCGGCTCGAGCTTAGCGCTGGTGCCCGTGAGCAGCGTGGAGAAGATGGAGCCGAAGTCGGCGTTCACCTTGGTGTAGCGGCTCAAGTTGATTTTGAAACCAGAAATTGAAAGCGGTCCACCATAATTCAGTTTCAAGCGCTTAGTTCCAGGCGCTTTCAACTTGGGGTTCACAGGGTCAACCTGCACCGCCCTACCTTGGTCCACGTCACCTGCAGCGCCTCGCGCTTCTTCTCGTCCAGCTCGCTGATCACCGCCTCGATCCAGGGGCTTACACTCGTCCATCTTTCAGCTCGACCTGAGCCGTTTCTGACACAAGATACACCCTATGCACCCCCTAATACCCCCTTAACACCCCATAAAGACGCCCCAAACAACCCCTGTATGCACCCCCTATCCCACACAAAGCGCTCACGTTGACCCGAAAAGTGGACGAGTGTAAGCCCCTGCCTCGATCTTGTTGCGGTCGTTCATGACGATGCGCCGCTTCTCCTGCAGCGCCTTGAACTCCGCCGCCGCGTACGGTCATCCGCCGCATTCATTGGGCATCGGTCAATGAGTTGTTCACCCGAGGCGTTGTTCATGTGCGTTCACCGTCAGCCCGCGGCGCGGCGAGCATTGGACCATCCACCGCATCGAACCTCAAGGGGGCCAGGGCGAAAGCCTGGTGCCTCCTTAGGCACGGAGAAGCGTCTTTCTTTTCTCTCTCTTTCTCTCTTTCTCTCTCTCGCTCTCTCGTCGCTTAGGACGGGGAAGAGGGGGGATATTGATTAAAAGGGGTATAGGGGTCTAATGATTGGAGCTAATCGGTAATTCGTAATTCAAATCAAAGGCTCTGATGGCCTTACCTCAGCCTTGTCGAACATGGCGATGACCTTCTTGTTGATACGCTTGGCGAGCGAAGCCTGCGCCTCCTCCGCCGCGGTGAGCTCCGCGTGCGCCGCCGCGGGGTTGCGCGCCTCCCAGTCGTAGCGGCGCAAGTTGAATTGGAAAGCAGAAGTTGAAAGCGGCTGGCCATATTTCAGTTTTGAGAGCTTAATTCCAGGCGCTGTCAACGTGGGATTGATAGGGTCGACCTGCACCGCCCTACCCAGTCGTAGTCCGACCCGCTCACGCCGAACAGCTGTTGCTCCGTCATGTAGCGGCAGTAGTTGATTTTGAAAGCAAAGTTTGAAGGCGGCTCATCAAATAATAGCTTCAGATGCTTGGTTCCTGGCGCTTCTAACGTGGGTTTGATAGGGTCAACCTGCACCGCCCTACCGTCATGATCCACGGGTGGTCCTCCGCCAGCCGCGCCAACCGCCAGGGTCATTCACAGGGGGGGGCGATATTTATTAGAAGGTGATATAGGGGTCTAATGATTGGAGCTAATCGGTAAATTGTAAAGTAATTCAAGGGCTGTGATGCCATTCTTTCACTCAAAAGTAACAACCACTCACCTTCAGCCCATGCCCATGCCCATACACACGCGCGGAGGAGGCGGAGGAGGAGGATGAGATTGAACGTCAGTGGAGTGCTTGTTTGTTGTCAAGCACCCCCCCTGCCAGGTGTTCGCGGGACTCTGCCGCCTCCTTCTCCATCCGGCTCGCCTTGTTGTAGTGGTGCAAGTTGAATTTCAAAGCAAAGTTTGAAGGCGGTTCATCATATTATAGTTTCAAGCGCTTAGCTTTAGACGCTTTCAACATGGGTTTGATATGGGCAACCTGCACCACCCCCTACCTTGTGCTCCAACTTTTTGCGCTCCACGCCGTCGGCGTCCGCGGCACGCTCCAGCCGCGTCTTCGTGTAGCGGCGCAATTTGAATTTGAAAGCATAATTTGAAAGCAGTGTATCACACCTTAGTTTCAAGCGCTTAGTTCCAGGCGATTTCAGCTTGAGTTTCTCAGGGTCAACCTGCACCAACTTACCTTGGACTTGAGGAGCGCCGCGGAGTCGCGGTCGCACGCCGCCACCCGCGCCTTGCACTCGTCCAGGGTGTAGCGGCGCAAGTGGATTTTGAAAGCAAATGTTGAAGGCGGTTCGCCATGTTATGGTTTCAAGCGCGTAGTTCCAGGCGCTTTCAACATGTGTTTCATCGGGTCAACCTGCACCGCCGTACCAGGGACGCCGCCACCGCATCGTACTCCACGCGCCGCGCCGCCACCGTATCTTAGGGTCGGATGAATGCGGCTGGCCGCGTCATAGACTGCCTTGCCTTGTCACTCGGCGGTAAATCGTGAACAAGGTTTGAAATGTGGTGGGCAACTTGGCGAGCGTGGTTGATCGTGAACAAGGTTTGAAATATGGTGGGCGATTTGGCGAGCGAGGTTGATGAGACCCCGCCTCCTCTCCGAGCTTCTCAGCCTCGGCCTCGAGCTCCGTGACGGCAGCCTCGGCGGCGGCGATACCCTCGGCGATGGCGGCGCGCTCGGATGTGGCGGACTCGCGCTCCACCTTCATGTAGCGGCGCAAGTTGAATTTGAAAGCAAAATTGAAGCAAAATTGTAGCAAAATTGAAAGCAATCTGTTATATTTTAGTGTCAAGCGCTTAGTTCCAGGCGTTTTCAACGTGGGTTTGATAGGGTCAACATGCACCGCCCTACCTTGGCGGCGCTCATGGATCCCTCCGCGGCCTTGATCTCCGCGCGCTGCTTGGTCACCGCGGCGCGCGCGTCCTTGATGTAGCGGCGCAAGTTAAGATTGAAACCGAATTTTCAAAGCGCTTCGTCGTATTATAGTTTCAAGCTCTTGGTTCCAGGCGCATTCAACGTGGGATTGATAGGGTCAACCTGCACTGCCCTACCTTGAGCGACTTCTCGGCGGCCTTCAGGCGGCTGTCGCGATCCTTCGCGAAGCTCTCGATCTCCTTCTTGAGCGCGGCGGCGGACGAGGTGGCGACTTCCTTCGCAGCCTTGGCGTCGGTGCCAGCCTCCGTGGCGGCGAGCAGGTCCGCCTTGATGTAGCGGCGCAAGTTGAATTTGAAAGCAGAAGATGAAACCAGTGTATCACACTTTAGTTTTAAGAGCTTACTTCCAGGCGGTTTTAACTTGGGTTTGATGGGGGATAACCTGCACCGCCCTACCTTGAGCCGCTCGACAGCCTCCGCCAGCTGGTGCGACTCAGAGCCAGCGACGCGCTCCTTGATGAGACCCAGCGCGTGCTCCGCGTGATCCAGCGCGGCTTCCAGCGTGGCGGTGGCTTTGGCCTCCTTGGACCAGGGGCTTACACTCTTTCCGATTTCAGCTCAACTGGAGCTCTTCTGTCCACCGTGTAAGCTAACTTAACCCTCAATGTGTCCTGGAGTTGCTCGAGTTGAGCTCTAACGTGAACGAGTGTAAGCCCCTGCCTTGGACGCCGCGTGTGCGGCGTCAGCGGCCGCCTGTGCCGTCGCCTTGGTGTAGCGGCGCAAGTTGAATGTGAAAGCAAAATTTGAAAGCGGTTTTTCCATATTTCAGTTTTAAGAGCTTAATTCCAGGCGCTTTCAACGAGGGTTTGATAGGGTCAACCTGCACCGTCCTACCTTGGCAGCGTCCAGCACAGTCTCCGCCTCGTGCATGGCGTGCAGGCGCATGAGCACGCTGCTGCCGTGGGAGCGCGAGCCGCCGGTCAGGAGGCCGGAGGGGTTCAGCAGGTCGCCCTCCACCCAGGGGCTTACACTCGTCCACTTCTCAGCTCAACTTGAGCCGTTTCGGACACGAAATACACCCTAAACACCACCTGACACCCCCTGCTGCCCCATAACACCTCCTAAACACCCCCTAAATCATCCCTAAATGCACCTCTTATCCCACAAAAAGCGCTTACGTTGAGCTGAAAAGTGAACGAGTGCAAGCCCCTGCCTCCACCGTCACGCAGTTGGTCAGCACCTCCTTGTCGAACGCCACAGCGCGCGCGGTGGCGGCGTCGTTGCACACGAACGCCTTGCCGAACACGTAGCCCATCACCGCGTCGACCTCATACCAGGGCCCGGCGAGATCTGATCATGCCCACCACATCACGCTGTGGCACGTAAAGCAAGAAGCGAGGGGTTTCAAATGAGGGTGAGAGAGAAACAGAGACGCTTTCGCAGGTATAAGGAGGCACCAGGCTTTAGCCCTGGCCCCCGTGAGCTGGGGGCGAATCAGGGGCTTACACTCGTTCCCATTTCAGCTCAACTTGAGCTGCTCTGTCCATCGTATAATCCAAAATAACTCATAAATGTGTCCTGGAGTTGCTCAAGTTCAGCTCTAACGTGAACAAGTGTAAGCCCGTGGGGCGAATGACGCTGTGGAGCCCCACCTCGGCGTCGCAGGTGACGAGGGAGAGAGCGAGCTTGGCCTCGCCGCGGCTCGCGCGGTCGGCGGCCGCCACCTGCTGGCAGGGGCTTACACTCGTTCACGCTAAAGCTCAATTTGAGCAACTCCAGGACACATTCATGAAGTAATTTGGGCTATGCGGTGGACGGAGGAGCTCAAGTTGAGCTGAAATGGGAACGAGTGTAAGCCCCTGCCTGCTTGGCGCTGCAGGGGTGCGAGTCGATCTTGTTGAGCGGGATGATGGTCACGCGCTTCTGTAGCTGCCCCTTGCCCAGCAGCGCCTTCCCTGTCACCTCGGTGTCCACAACAACCTGCATGTCGTCAGACGGGGGGGGGAATGGTTAGTGCGAACATATCGATTTGTTTATTTGGTGCATCATCTGGGCGCGGGGACAACAGCGCAAGGAGACAGCAGCGGCAGCGGCGGCGGCATGAGGTGACATCACCGCAGCGAGACAGCAGCGACGGCATGAGGTGACACCGCAGCGAGACAGCACCCAGCGGCGGCATGAGGTGACGACACCGCCGCAGCGAGACAGCAGCAGTGGCGGTGGTAGAGCGCGACGGCACAGCAGGCACACTCACCTGGTACAGCTTGCCGCCCGCCACCACCTCCAGCGCGGTGGACATCGCAGGGTCCTTGACGTAGCGGCGCAAGTTGAGATTGCAGCAAAATTGAAGCAAGTTTGACAGCATGTAAGCAAATTTTAGTTTCAAGCGCTGAGTTCCAGACGCTTTGAACGTGGGTTTGATAGGGTCAACCTGCAGCGCCCTACCTTGACCTGCATCAGCTTGGCCACCACGCCCTTGACCCGGCCGCGGTCGAACTTCGCCTCGGGGTCCCGGAACTTGAAGTCCAGGCCCGCCAGCTGCCCGGACAGCAGGGGCTTACACTCGTCCACTCTTCAGCTCAAGTTAAGCGCCTTCTGTGTGACAGGGGGTGCAGTTAGGGGTTGTTTCGGGGGTGTTTAGGGGGTGGTAGGGTTATTAGGGGTGTGTAGGGTGTGCTTTTGTGTCAGAAACGGCTCAAGTTGAGCTGAATAGTGGACGAGTGTAAGCCCCTGCCGGACAGCACGTCCACCTTCTCCTGCGCGGCGCGCACGTCCGCCTCGGCGCGCTCCCGGCGCTGCTCGAGCTCCGCCGCGTGGCTGCTGTCGGCGCCCGGGTGGTTGGCCAGCGCGCCGCGCGCCTCGGTGTAGCGGCGCAAAATAATTTTGAAAGCAAAGTTTGAAGGCGGTCCATCATAGTTTAGTTTCAAGCGCTTAGTCTTAGGCGCTTTCAAGATGGGTTTGGTAGGGTCAACCTGCACCGGCCTACCTTGGCTGCTGCCGCCTCCGCCGCCTCCAACTCCTTGGTCAGCTTCGCGCCCTCCTTCTCTTTGGCGGAGAACGCCCAGGTCCAGGGCCCACCGTCGATTGCGTTACTAATGAAAACGCTCCAGATGGAACGGCGGATACTGGGTAAATGGCCATAGCTTTCTTAATAACAACACACTTGCAGTGCATGCGGCGTGCGGACCCGCGTCACAGGGTGTCGTCTGTACTCAGGTAACGGGGGCTTATGACACGAACGCGGTTAATGACGCGGCAGCAGGGCTCAATCTGGCGTTGGGTCTTACCTTGTTCTGGGCGGTGAGCTCCTTATCCGCGTGTTTGACTTTAAGTGCCGCGGCCTTGGCGTCGGCGTCGGCCTGCGCGGCGGCGGCCGTGGCGTCGCCCAGCTGTGTCTGCAGGGACTTGTTGCCGTCGCCGCCCGCGCCGGTGCCGCTCTGCACCCCCGTGAGCGTGATCTCCGCCGCCTCCGCCGCCGCCTCCGTCGCCTTGAGCGCCGCCACGGACGCCGCGTGCGTCTCCTCCAGCGCGCTCAACCGCTCCGCCTCCTTCGCCACCTCCGTGTAGCGGCGCAACTTGAATTTGAAAGCAAAGTTTGAAGGCGGTTCATCATATTTAAGTTTCAAGCGCACAGTTCCAGGCGCTTTCAACGTGGGCTTGATAGGGTCAACCTGCACCGCCTTACCTCCGCGTCGTGCTGCTTCGCCTGCTTGCGCAGATTGTCCGCAGCCTTCACCCAGGGGCTTACACTCGTTCACCTTAGAGCTCAACTTGAGCAACTCCAGGACACTATCATGAGTTAAGTTGGGTCATACGGTGGACAGAAGAGCTCAAGTTGAGCTGATTTTGGAACGAGTGTAAGCCCCTGCCTTGACCTCGGACTTGACCGCGGCGTTCGTGTGCGTCCACGTGGCGGTGTCCTTGACGAGCGCCTTGGACAGCATGTCCACCTCGGCGCCCAGCCGCTTCACGTCGCCGCCCATCTGCGCGTCGCGCTCCTGGGAACACGGCCGCGCGCCATCATGCTCGCCACATCGTCGGGTGATATGACACAGTGCGTCAAACCACTTAGACACTTAGTGAGACTTAAAGCTAAGTCGTCCCGCTCGACCAATCAGAACGCTCCATTTCGACGACTGAGTGCTACTTGTTGCTCAGTGTCTAAGTGGTTTCACGCACTTTGTGATACGTAACGCAGGGTTTGGTTACGAATGTGGTGGATGGCGCGGCGCGGCGAGCGTTGGATGAGTGGGGCCGTACCTTGGCCAGCTTTTTGATGTCAGCGTCCATCGTGGCGCTCTCGGCGGCGCGGTCGTGCGCCTTGGCGGCGAGCTCCTCGATGTAGCGGCGCAAGTTGAACTTGAAAGCAACATTTGAAAGCAGTTCATCATATTTAAGTTTCAAGCGCTTAGTTCCAGGCGCTTTCAACGTGGGTTTGATAAGGTCAACCTGCACCGCCCTACCTCCAGCTTGGAGCGCACGTCCGCCTCGCCCTCGCCGCGCTCGTCCACCGCCTCCTTGGCACTGTTACATGAAGCGTCGCGTCGGCATCGTCAGTGTGCTGAAGTCATGGTGCCCTCGTGCCCTCGTTAGGTGAACACGACCAAAGGCGGGTGGAGCGGGGATGTGAGTGGAGTGGAGTGCAAACAGACGAGCTGCAAAACGCACCGCGTGAACTCGTAGGCGACGCAGAAGCGGCGCAGGCGCTCGAGGCTGTCGTTGCCGGCGGCCCACTTCATGTAGTCTCCGCGCTCCTTCCGCAGCTTCTCGATGGTGGGCAGGATCTCGTCCTCCAGCAGCGTGTCGATCTCGTCCACCTTGGTCCAGGGGCTTACACTCGTTCACTTTTCAGCTCAACTTGAGCCGTGTCTGACATACACAAAACACCCTACACACCCCCTTCACACGGGCTGCACAACCCCTGCGCGCACCCCTATCCCATAAACAGCGCTCAAGTTCAGCTGAGAAGTGAACGAGTGTAAGCCCCTGCCTTGGTCTGCTTCTTCTCCAGCGTCTTCAGCGCAGACTCCTTCTTGTTCTCGTACATGCGCGTGCCCGCGGCCAGGGGCTCACACTCGTCGACTTCTCGGCTCAACTTGAGCCATGTCTGTCACAAGAAAACACCCTACACACCCTCAACACGGGCTACACAACCCCTACGCGCACCCCCTATCCCATACAAAGCGCTCAACTTGAGCTGAAAAGTGGACGAGTGTGAGCCCCTGCCCGCGGCCTCCTCCAGCATGGACAGGATCTCGGGCGGCTTCATGTTGAGCACCTTGGTGTAGCGGCGCAGGTTGAATTTGAAAGCAAAATTTGAAGGCGGTTCATCATATTATAGGTTCAAGCGCTTCGTTCCAGACGCTTTCAACTTTCAACGTGGGTTTGATAGGGTCAACCTGCACCGCCCTACCTTGGTAATGCGGCCCTGCATGATGAGGAAGTGCGGGTTGTTGACGTTGAGCTGCACGGAGTGGAACAGGTTCTGCACCGCGCGAAGGGTCCGGCACACACACACACACACAAAGTAAGCTCACGTCGCGTAGGGAAAATTGGCGAACACATCGCACGGGGGCCAGGGCGAAACCCTGGTGCCTCCGTTTCCACGCGCAGGCGTCTCCCTCTTTCGCTGTAGACCACACCGAATGCCACGGTGTGAGGCACGGCGGCGGGAGAACCACCACACTACAATGGTGAGGACGGGGGGATAATACCAGGCCATCGCTTCTGTGTGGACGGCCGCGTGCATTGCGTGGCATCGTGTCAGGTGAAAGCGACCCTGCCGCGCGTTGGCTGCGCCACATGCCCGTTGATGAGGTACTTGTTGCGCCCGCCGATGACGATCTGGCGCGTCACGCTGATCTGCTCGCAGTGCTCGTAGCCCACGGGTGGGGCCAGGTAAAAGACGCTCGCCACATCATCCCCTGGGTTTCAGCTCCTCGTCTCTTGCGTGAAGCGACTCCCGCCCGTGACGCGGCGAGCAGTATTCACTCGGTGCTGGTGTCTGCTTGACGTGACGTGGGCTAGATACTCACTGACTGACTGAGGGATATCAGCCTCAGGCCTTTGTTATCCCCCTCCTGTTTCCCCAGTCGTGCGACACACCGCTGGCATGGCTTCCTCGCCGTGCCCTACCCACAGGGGAGCGCTCGCGGTCGGTGTTGTTGAAGGTGATGGAGACGGACGCCTTGGTGACGCCGGCCTGGCCCTGCTTGTACACCAGCTCCTGCAGGCTGCTCGCGCGGACCTGGAGCACACACGCAACACGATACGGGGGCGGCGGGGGGTCAGCGTCGAGAAGGGGAGATCCTCGGGTGAGGGGGAAGAGAAGGGAAGAGAAGCAAACGCTTCACTTGAAAGAACAATCTGTTTGCAAAGAGGGGCAGGCAGGTGTTGGGGGGAGAGGGGTGGGGGGATACGCGAGTGGGAGTATCGCGCTGGGGGTCGGCCAGGACGTCAGCACCGCGGGTCCGACAACAACACTCAAACGCACAGACGTTCCACCCGTGCGCCCTCTGGACCACCCCTTCCCCGCGTCCCGCATCCTTGCAACCCCCGACAACGCACAGCTGTTTTTCCACCCGTCGGCCTCGAGCATTCCGAGGCCGTCACTGCGGCGGCGCACGGCAAGCTGCAAACGACTGACACTGACATGGCGGCGGTTACCCCAGGCGCGGGGGGGGCGCGGCGCGCACCTGCGAGAGGTTGGTGATGCCGAGCACGAAGCAGATGGCGTCGAGGATGTTGGACTTGCCGGAGCCGTTGAGGCCGGTGATGGCATTGAACAGGGGGTCGAACGCGGGCACCACGGTGCGCTGCGCGTACGACTTGAAGCCGTCGATGCACACCTCCTCCACGAACATGACGGCGGCGCGGGGAGGGGACCCCGGGGAAGGGCGAGGGGCGCGAGAGGCGCGAGGGGCGCGTGCTGCCGGCCCGCTGCAGCGAATGTGACCAAACGGCTTGCTTTCAAAAAGTACAATTCTCGGGACACGGAAAGAATAAACCCCCTGGGGGGGTCAAGCTACCCCCTTCAACTCCCCCCCCATCCCAAATTACCCAAATTACCCCAAATTACCCAAATTGCCACATCCTGGAATGAGATTTGGGTACCCCAAAAACCCCTGTGCTACGCGGCACTTTTCGCAGGACTATTTTGCGGCAATTAGAAATTTAGGCCGCCTACATTTTAGGCGCGTTAGGGTATAGGGTTTAGCAGGACGATTACGAGAAACCCTAGCTCGCGCGGGACAAAACAGAAATGACTTGTCAGTCGGCGCCACAC
>Ga0307489_10000156_pt1 | contig 36552 bp, 57 predicted proteins | sample SB12metaG_FD_202247 | JGI IMG/M metagenome (GOLD analysis project Ga0307489, IMG submission 202247) | Sea-ice brine microbial communities from Beaufort Sea near Barrow, Alaska, United States - SB 1.2 | ecosystem: Environmental > Aquatic > Marine > Coastal | place: USA: Alaska | collected... | reverse complement strand
TTGTGAAAGAATCCAAACCCCTGCTCGCGACCCAACTCAACAGCGTCCAGGGGCGCGCGCAGCAGTCGACCCACGCGGACGATGTACGCGTGAAGCAGCGCGACGCGGCGCCTATATGGCATCACAGCGTAGGCAACCGGGTTGTACAGACGTGGGTCGACCAGTGCATCTTCCGAGTGGTTCATGTCCGGGCACTCCTTCAAGGTTGTGTTGTAGATGTGCGCAAACAGCCCGGTGCGGTGCGCAGGGGACGCGCAGTGCTCGCGAAAGGCTGAGACCGTGGTGCACTCGAAGGGGCCGGCGGCGGCGGCGCAGCTGTCCTGCAGGCAGCGGTACGGCGGCGGGACCACCAAGAAACCCGAGCGGTCGGGGTTCCGAAAGTCGGAGACATACCGCTTCAGCACCAACCCCACGTCGCCTTCATCGGCGAACTTCGCAAATGTGACCACGGGGTCTAGGGGCATGCGCTTGTGAGGCACGAGAAGCTGCGAGGCGCGCGTCCGGGGCCGCCCCGGGTCGGTGCACTGCAGTGGAGGTCCATCGTGGTCAGGAATCCAGAGGTCCTCGCACTCAGGATCGAAGGCCGCAAATCGCCCCTCCAGCCGCGACAGGAAAGGCGCCCAGACGATATCGGGCGACAACGCCGCGTGGAGCGCCCGGGAAGTACACATCAGCGCGGCGAGCTCGCGGAGTCCGGCGTGGCCCTCCGCCATGACGCCGCGGCCATCGCCGCCGCTGCTGCCGTCAACGCCAGCCAGGTCCACCTGGGCACCCTCGTCTTGCCTCCAGGAGGCGGTGACAGGCAGCGCAGTAGGGGGCGGGTCCGCGTACCCCGCCAGCTCGCACGCCACCCAGCCGGCGCCGCTGCGGTACGCCTCGCCGCGCGCGGTGGGCACGAGGCGGAGGATGTGGGCGAGCAGCTCCGCGGGGAGCGACTCCATGAGGGCGCGTTATGCGTGTGTGAGTGGAGGGGGTGCGTGGGGGTGCGTGGGGCAGGTGTGAGGAGGGAAGGTCGATTTTCAAATCTCCCGCTTGATTTTGAACAATAGCTCTACTAGTCTACTGTACTAGAGCTAGACTACTCTAATATGAAGGTCCACGACCCGACCTTTCTAGGTTAAGTGCCGGGCCACTGTTCCTTCTCGCCGCGTTGCCTCCTCCCCAACGCCGCGACGCACCCCATGACGGCGGAGACCCCCTCCGACGTCGCCGACTTCGGCGGGCACGACATCCGGGCCAGGCGGGGCCGCGGCGGGGGCGGCGGCGATAGCGCCCCCCGACCCCGCTCGAGCGGAGGCGGGGGGTGTCGCCCGTGCAAGATTTGCTGGAGGACTAGCCTGACTTTTTCGCCGCGGAGGTGCTGGCACGGCTGGGGCCCGCGGGCTGCGCCGTGCTGGCGCAGGCTGGGCACCCGTGGCTGGCAGCGGTGCTGGCCGCCAACCTGCCGCGCGCGGGGAAGAGCGCGGGGATGCCGCGTAAGCTCGCGGACTTTGTCGGGTCCGTCGCGCGGCTGGCTTGGGCCAAGGCGAACGGGTGCCCGTGGGCGGAGATGACGAGTTCGTGCATCGCTGTGCGCGGGAGTCTGGAGGTGCTGCAGTGGACGCGGGCGAACGACTGCCCTTGGGATACGAACACGTGCATGCGAGCCGCTCTTGGCGGGCACCTGGAGGTCCTGAAGTGGGCGCGTGAGCACGGCTGCCCGTGGGATAGTATGACGTGTAACGTCGCCGCTCAGTGGGGTTACTTAAAGGTGTTGAAGTGGGCGCAAGAGCACGATTGCCCGTGGCATGAGGCGAACGCGTTGTTCCCTGGACGTATTGAAGTGGGCGCGGGCGCATGATTGCACGTGGGACGTGGATACGTGTAGATGGCCGCTGAGAGCGGGCACCTGGAGGTATTGAAGTGGTCGCGGGAGCACGATTGCCCGTGGGATGCGGCAACGTGTGAGGCGCCGCTGCAGGCGGGCACCTGGAGGTGCTGCAGTGGGCGCTGGAGCGCCACTGTCCGTGGGATGAGGAAACGTGCAAATGGGCCGCTGTGGGCGGGTACCTGGAGGTGCTAAAGTTGGCGCGGCAGCACAACTGTCCGTGGGATGAGGACACTTGCACGTGGCGGTACAGCAGTGGGCGCGGGAGCACGACTGTCCGGGGGATGAGGACGCGTGCGACGCCGCTGCTCGGTTTGGGCACCTTGCGACGCTGCAGTAGTTGCTCAAGCATGACTGTCCGTGGCATGCGTGGACTTGTGCATGCCGCTCAGGGCGGGCACCTGGCGGTGCTGGTGTGGGCGCGGGAGCACGGGTGCCCGTGGGATGCAGATAACGGTTTACATACGCCGCTATGACCGGGCACCTGGCGGTTTTGCAGTGGGCGCAGGAGCGAGACTGCCCGTGGGACTTTCGCGTGAGAGCGCAAGCCGCTCACGCGGAGACATGTCGGTGGGCGACAGCACACGGCTGTCCTGACGCGCCGGAATGATGCTAACCAACGAATGATTGCCAAAACAACCATCGAGCAAACGAACCGCAAATTGAGAAATGCTCGCAATATCCCCCGTGCTAGCTAGGCTCCGTGCAAAGATAACCACAGGAATGATGCTTGGTCGATGATGAGAATGAGGAGTGTGAGTGCGAAATCTCACAAGACAAGCACTGGGCTTTCGAAGAAAACTGAGCACACGCACCGCCAACAACGAAATACCGAACGAAGATAACTGTGACATCTCGTCGGAAATAATGCCTGCGTGTAATATCAATATTATTGCGTCGAATGATTGCGGCGACACGAGGTGGGAAACTGTGACCATGTCAACGATGAGTGATGTCTTTACTGACCCCAACAAGCCGTAAGACGCTCGAATTTCGAACACCTTCCACATATATTACAGTGGGGTCTGCTTAAAGACTCACCTCCGCAGCAGGCTGCGGCTGCGGCGGCGGCCTGCGTCTGAACACGCACCCACACTTCCAATTGCCCTCCCCAGATACTTCTGTGGGTCTTGCGGAACCTCACGGGGCCGTCCGGTGCAGGTGCAGGGGTGGCCGCCGCCGGTGCGGCGGTGGTAGCCGAGATCGGCGTCACTGCCCCCGACTCATCTACCACCGCCGCCGCCCCCGCCAGCTACCACCGCCGCCGCCCCAGCTACCACCGCCACCGCCGCCGCCCACCCCAAATACTTCTGTGGAGTCTTGCCGAAACTCACAGCGTCGTCTGGAGCAGGTGCAGCGGCCGCGGCAGCCGGGTCGGCGGCAGCATTATCAGCGGCGGCGGCAGCGGGGGGCACGGCAACGGGGGCCGCGGCAGCGGGGCCGGCGGCAGCAGTAGCAGTGGCGGCGGCAGCCGAGATCGGCGTCGCTGCCCCCGCCTCACCCCCCTCCTTCTCCACCTCAACCCCACTTTTCTCCTCCCCGCCGCCGTCGCCCTCGCCGCCGCCAGATCTTCCAAACACGCTTCCCAGATACTTCAGTGGAGTCTTGCGGAAACTCACAGCGTCCTCCGGAGCAGGCGCAGCGGCGGCGGCGGCCGGAGCGGCGGTGGCCAGGGAGTCAGCGGTGGCAGCGGGGGCGGCAGTAGCCGGGGCGACTGCGGTGGTAGCCGAAACCGGCGTTGCTTCCCCAGCCTCAACCACCTCCTTCTCCGCCCCATCCTCACCACCTTCTGCCTTACTGCCTCCGCCCCCGCCGCCGGCAGAGCTTCCAAACGACCTCCCAAGATACCTCAGCGGAGTCTTGCGGAAACTCATGGCGGCTTCCGGAGTCGCCGCAGCGGCGTCCGAAGCTGAGAGGGCGCCCGCAGCGGCGTCAGTAGACAAAACTGAGGGCGCAGCGGCCTCGGCAGCGTCGGCAACGGCCCCGCCCCCGGCCCCAGCCCCGCCACCGTCACCGTCACCGGCCTCGCCCAGGCCCCCGGCCAGGCGCCGCACCCGCTCATAGTCGACACCGATGAGGTATCCCATGGGGTACCAAAGGCCGGCCGCGAGGACGCCGGCTCCGACGCCCACCTTCCTCCCGAAAAGCAGCGTCGCGCTCGCGCCCCCGAGAACGGCCCCGGTGCCGGCCCCGATGCCGCCCGCCACGGAGGCTAAAGCCCCGCCCTCGCCCACGGCCCCAGCCCCGACCGCACTGTCCCCAGCCTCAGCTCCGCCCCCGGCCACGGCCCCGTCGCCAGCCCCGTCCGCGGCCTCGGAACCAACGCCGCCCGTCACCGCTCGTTCCACTGCCGCCGCGGTACGCGCCAGCTCCACTTGCAGCCCGCCGTTGATGACATAATCCAGTAACTGGCCGGGGACGCCAGCGTAGACACCTCCTTTGGTGGGCACCCCCTGCAGCAGCCCGGGGCCGGCAGCGCTGACCTCGTCTGTCACCCGCTTCGGGTCCCCGGGCCAGGGCCGTACCAGGTTTAGGGTTTTGGGCTTAGGTTTCGGGTTTAGGGATTAGAATTGAGGGTTTAGGGTTTAGGGTACACTCGTCCCAGGGCCGTACACTCCTCCGCCGACTGCTTGTGCATATTGTACCGGTGCACCGGTGCCCTTTTACACACTCATTTCGGCTCTGGTTGGACGGGCTGCTGAAGTTGCGGCCCCGTAGGCGTGATGTTGAGAACACTGAACATTGACTGAAATCTAAATCGGAGCAAGACACTCCTTCACGGTGAGTGCTCGTGTGGACACGCGGGCGTGTGCCTTGTCTATAACAGTTACAACCTGAAGTATTTGATACTGCCTGTAGTGAGTTGGCGTATGGTGCTGCTAATCACCCAACGCCAATTTACTACGAGTTACTGGTGCACAGTCAAGGCACTAGCTTCGAGGGTGTGACGTGTGGTGGATGGCGTTTCGGGCAGTCGTTGCTCGACCCCTGCCCCTATCAGGCCCTCAATCGTTGTTGGCAAGAGTTCAGAACTTATGATTTAGGGTTTAGGGTTTAGGGTTTAGGGTTTAGGGTTTAGGGTTTAGGGTTGAGGATAATCCCTTATACAGGTCGTGACTCCGACCCTACCCCTATGAGGCCCTCGATCATGTTGTTGGCCAGCACACCTTTGGGGTCCAGAATCTTGCGTGTCGCCTCCAATCAGGGGGCGGCAACCAGATGACACATCGCAATTTTGTTTTAAATTTCAAAGCTATAGAGGTTGACGCAAACACGTCATTGTAGGCCCTCATAGGTATGCATCACAGGGCGTCCTTGATTCAGCAAGCGAGGGTTTATAACGTGGTGAATGACATGGCAGGTGGGGGGGTCAGTCTGCCCCGCCGGGTACCTCATGCTCGCCACGTCCCTGGTCGCCACTCAACTCAAGACATGGGGTTTGAAACGTGGTGAATGACTTGGCAGGTGGGAGGGGTCAATCCGCTGTGCCCATCATGCTGATGACGTCACAGGGTGCCACCTCGTTCAAGAGACGAGGGTTTGACACGTGGCGAATGGCATGGCAGGCGGGGGAAACAGTCCACTCGGGCCCCTACCTCGAATTCCTCCACCGGATACCTTCGGGCCATCTTCGCTCTTGCGACCTTCCTCTCCTTCTCTTATGGCCAAGCAGAAATAATCGCCTGGTCACATTGATATACCAAGAATAGTGGCGCTGCCGTATGCACTGAGCAGAGGTTGGGAAAACGCTGGCCTATTGTTTCACTACTGCCCTCACAAAATTACACCCTCACAAGAATACACGAGGTTCGGCAGCGCCAAATGTAATGGATCTGGATGATTTGGCAAGCACAAGCATGATGTATCCTTCGTCCGGCCCCGCCTCCTCCCCCTCGGGCAGCTCGACCTTGGCCCAATGCACGCGGATGCCGTACTTGTCACCCAAAAGCGCCTCCTCTTTAGCGCGGTACTGCTCAAACGCCTTCGTGATTTGGGCTCTTTCCTCGGGGTCCTCCGTGGGCAGGTACATGATGATGCCCACCCGTCAAATAGGGAACAACACGTGAGTAGCTTCGCAGTTTCATAACAAAGTGCTTGAAACCACTTAGACACTCAGCAACAAGCAGTGTACTAAGTCGTCCAAACGGAGCGTTCTGATTGGTCGAGCGGGATGACTTAGCACTAAGTCTCACCAAGTGTCTAAGTGGTTTCACGCACTTCGTCATATCGATGTATGGTCTGTCCAAATAGTACATTTTGGTGTCAGACTGGCATGACTGGGATTCTTTAGTAGGTTGAATTTCCATGCTGAGCTGCCGAAACTTAATCTCCATAATTGTTGGTCTATGACTCACGCCTGATGTTAGAGCGTTCAGGGTATTTCGCATGAAACAGGGGTGGAAAATGTGGTATTTGGACAGTCCCCAGAACTGCGTAGAGTGGCACGTGGTAAGACCACCGAATGTGACGCCCGGGCATTCGGATCCGACGCGCCAACAACGTCTCATCACGTCGTCTTATCACGCAGTAGCTATCGTACCTGGTAAGATCAGCGCATGTTACACACAGACATGTAGTCAGACACACCAACGACGCACGATGTCACCACCCAAGTGAAGTGTGAGCCTACCAGGAGTGTAGCCCAGGACGGGTAGCGGCAGTGGCAACAGCGGGTGTGGCGGTGGTAGCGGCGGCGTCGGCGTCGGCAGCTGCTGGGGTGGAGGACGCGGGGTGGGCGGCAGCGGAGGTAGCGGGGGCGGCGGCGGCGGTGGGGGCGGCGGCGGAGGAGGCAACTGGGGTGGCGGTGGGAGCGGCGGTAGCGGCGGCGGCGGGGGCTGGGGTGGCGGCGGAGGGAGCGGCAGCGGAGGCGGTGGCGACGGACGCGGCGACGGTGGGAGCGGCGGGGGCGGCAGCGGCGGGGGCAGCAGGGGTGGCGGGGGCGGCGGCGGTGGCCAGGGCGGCGATAGGGTCGAAGATGGCAGGAGCGTAGGGGGTGAGAATGGCGGCGGCGGCAGCGGCGGGACCAGCCTCAACATTACTGCCAGACTGCGCTGGGATCCCGACCCCCACCCCCGCCTCGTCGACGTTTGCGTTTGATGCTGCGTCTGCCTTTCGCTTCGCTGCATCTGGCTTTCGCGTCAACCCCGATAGCCACCCCTGCGACGCTTCGGACGCTTCGGTTGCAATCAGCGGTCCGATCGGTCGGTTGGACACAGGGCTCATGGGGCTGGCGCTGCCGGCCGTCCACCGCTGCTCGATGGGCGCCGGGGCGGGTATACCCTCCTTGTAGCGGCGCAAGTTGAATTTGAAACCAGAAGTTCAAACCAGCACATCACACTTTAGGTTCAAGCGCTCTGTTCCCGGCGATTTCACCATGGGTTTCAAACTGAGGTTCAACCTGCACCGCCTTACCTCCTCCTCAATCATCGCGAGCAGTTCCCGCATATAGTTCAAGTCCGCTCGCGAATTCGTCTCCACGCTGTCCCCAGTCCTCAAAGCAAGGACTACACGATAGTGCTCGCCACGTCATTGGGTGCCATTTGACTCAATAAACAAGGGTTCGAAGTGTGTTTGATGACATTGCGAGCAGATTCCGTCAGTCTGATGAATATTGCTTGCCATGTCATAAGATGCCGTCCGACTCTAGAAAAGAGGGTCTAAAATACGTGTCGATGACATGGCAAGCACTGTACATCAGTCTGATGGACAGTGCTTGCCACGTCATAGGATGCCGTTTGATCGTTTGATTCAACAGAAAAGTGTTGAACTGAGTATTGCTTACGTGGCGTGATTCCCCACCGGAACGCCTTCTCATGCACGTGCTGCTGCCCGCCGCAGTCGAACCCCAGGATCTGGTCACTCCAGTCGCACCGCGTACCTGCGCTGCGTTTCCAGAATTCGCCCTCCGCGGCGTTGACCCGCTTCACGTTGTAGCGGCGCAAGTTGAAATTGAAAGCAACGTTTAAACCCAGTCTCCGCTATGACTACCCCCTGAATCCCCCTAATTCAGCCTCTCGACCAATCAGGGACCTTGAGCTCATGATGGTCTTTTCATTGACCAATCAAGGACGATAGCCGTAGCGTTTCAGATTTGGCCAAGATTTGGTAAGATTTGGTCAAGAAGATCCAGTCAATCACAGCTCTCCGAGCCGCCACGTGGACCAATCACAAGAGGGCCTTCAGACCCTTATAAGGGTCGGAGACTGGGTTTAAAGCAACGTTTGAAAGCAGATTATCAAGTTTCAGTTCCAAGCGCTCGGTTCCAGGCGCTTTCAACATGGGTTTCATTGGTTCAACCTTCACCGCCTTACCACGTGCGCCAGATCTAGCGGCGCCAGTTTCAACAGCTCGTCCCGAAGCTGCGCGAAGCCGAGACCCGTGGGGTCAACTCCGGGCGCCAGCTCTTTCAAAAGCGTCACCATGGGCTCTGTTTTGGTCTCCTCGCTGAACGCCGATGTGGGCTCAATGTAGAGCCTGACAGATATTGCACGCTACTCATCCAAGGTGTATCGAACCCTGGTTTCTTGAATTACATGGCATCCTACGACGTGGTGAGCTGCTCATCCAATGCGTTGCAACCCCTCATTCATTGAGTTAAAGGGCATCCTATGACGTGGCGAGCAATAGCTGCCAGGCTCTGCCTCGGGGGGCACTTGACCCTCGGGCTTTTCAGACCCTGATTTATTGACTCGAATTGAACCCTCGTTTCTTGGGTTGAACGGGATCCCATGACGTGGCGTGGCAATCAATAGCTGCCAGGCCCCACCTCGGGGGGTTCTTGACCCTCAGGCAGCGGATTTGAGGCCACCACCACCACCACCTCGGTGTGCGGCACCCACATGTAGCGAATGTGCTGGTGGTTGCTCAACCTAGGGACTGGTGGATAGTGCTCGCCGCGTCATAGAATGTCATTTATACCCAGTCTCCGCTTTTTAAAAGGAGTGCCTGAAGGTCCTCATGTGATTGGTCGACAGCGTACCTGGTATCCTTTTCAAAAGCGGAGACTGGGTTTAAACCAAGACACGAGGGTTCACAATGAGTTTGATGACGTGGCGAGCAGTATCCATCAGTCCCTACCTCAGCCACTGATCGTGCTTCTCGTCAATCTCGGCGGCCGTTGTCACCCACGTGTGCTCCAGCAGCCGGTGCGCCCCGCAGCAGGGTCATTTTGCGCAGCGACTCAACTGACGTCAAATATACAGAAAACCACATTCGGTGTATGCTGTCCGCGAGGGAGACAAAGGCGTATGATGGCTCGGGAGTCGAACCAGGACGAAACTATGATGCTTGAGTGAAGTGGCACCTTATGAGATGGCGACACGGTCTCCGTTCTCCATACTTGGCTATAAACGACCGATGCAACAGGACGATCCTATGATATCAACAGCCCTCCTCTGATCTCTAAACCATACATCCAAAAGCTTAAACCCTGCCTCACCCTAAACCCTAAACCATGCGTCGAAAAGCCTTAACCCTGCCTAACCCTAAACCCTAGACCCTAAACCATATACCCAAAAGCCTAAACCCTGCCTTGACGCACTGCAGGGTGACCTCCGCGGCGACGCCCATGGCACCCACGCCGCACCGCGCCATGCGGAAGCGGCGCAAGTTGAATGTGAAAGCAAAGTTTGAAGGCGGTTCGTCACGTTATATTTCAAGCTCTAAGTTCCAGGCGGTTTTGGCATGGGTTTCATCGGTTCAACCTGCACCGCCCTACCATGCGGAACATCTCCGGGTCCTTGTCCTCCGACAGCTCGATGGTTCTCTTGCCCGGCGTTACTAGCTTCAGTTTCACCACGGTGTCGTCCAGCGGTGGAATCCTCCGGACAGGGCCTGGGCAATCGTTCCTCACAGTTTAAGCACAGTGTTCCAGTGTACCCGTACACACTGGCCACATCCTCCACCCTGGCCTGGCCACTCCATCCTCCTCCCTGGCCTGGCCACACGTTTCCTCACCTTTTGCTCGTTGTGGCCAGGCCAGGGAGGAGGTAGCCAGGCCAGGGGAAAGGATGCGGAAAGTTTCTACCTATACGGGTACACCGGCACACTGTGAGCCAACAGTCAGGGAAGGAGTGGCCTTGCCAGTGAGAAGTACGCGGCGAGTCTAGACGGGTACCCCGGTATCACCGGTAAACTATGGTCAAGCCGTCAGGGAACGGGTGGACAGGCCTTGCCTATGCCAGAACCCTAACCCTAAACCCTAAACCTGGCCGTCAGGGAACGGGTAGAAAGGCCTTTAGTCCTGGCTACCAGGTTTAGGGTTTAGGGTTTAGGGTTTAGGGTTTACGGTTGAGGGTGGACAGGCCTTGCCTGGCGCCTGTGCCGTGCGCTGAGACCTGCGTGAAGCCGCCGATCAGGGGCTTACACTCGTTCAATTTTCAGCTCAACTTGAGCTGTGTCTGACATACAAAGGCACCCTACACATCCTGTACAGCCCCTAATACCCCCTTAACACGGGCTTCGCAACCGCTACGCACCCCCTGTTCCATGCAAAGCGCTCAAGTTGAGCTGAAAAGTGGACGAGTGTAAGCCCCTGCCGCCGATCTGCTGCTCGCGGAGGGACGCGTAGTTCATCATCGACAGCCCGTACGGCCGCAGCGCCTCTTCTTAGGACCTGACGGGCATCGCTCGACAAGTCATCGACACGCACTTTTAACCTCATATGACAAAGTGCGTGAAACCACTCAGACACTTAGAGAGACTTAATGCTAAGTCGTCCCGCTCGACCAATCAGAACGCTCCACTTCGATGACTCAGTCCTACTTGCTGCTCAGTGGCTGATAGGTTTCACGCACTTTGTGACATCTTCGGGTAAACAACATCCTATGATGTGGCGAGCGATATCTGCCGAGCCCAACCTCGGTCAGCCCGCGGACCGTTGCGCCGGCTTGAACTGTGACCGTCATGGCCGCCTCGTCCACGGCCACCACCTGGTCGAGCAGTGCCAGGGAGATCATGCCCTCGGGGTTGAACGCCGCTCCGTTGGGCGACATCGCATTTCCCACGGGGTAAGGCCTGGCGGTTACTTCTCGCCTTGTCATAAGATGCCAGTAGACCTGAGAGATAAGAGGTTTCAGGTGCGTGCCGATGAGTGTCGATGACGTGATGGGCGGTATCTGGCAGTCCGTACCACGGGGCGCAGGCGGCGGCGGTACACGTGCGCCCACTTCACCGCTGAGGGCCTCATAGCTGATATGCCCGCCACGTCATCCCTCAAATCGTAGACCCTCGTCTGTTGCGTTTAATGGAATGACATGACGTGGCAGGCATTATCTGTGAGGCCCTGCCACCGCGTCCTCCAGCGCCTTCAGCGTATCCGGCTGCACGTACCGCGTACACTCAACCCAGCACCAGAGCCATGCACACCCATATCGTACACTGTGAGGGGTTGATTGAGCTCACCTTGTGAAGTGCCTTGGGGCTCGATGAACGTTGAAAAATAGGAAGTAAAAGAATACTCGAGTACACAGTCAGACAGTCATAGTGAGATGATACAGGGGACGCGGAGGCGAACGTCTACGCCAGGTACGCTGTGAGCAAATATTCAGACGATACCGGACCTGGAGCAGTAGGCGAATACGCGAATACACTTGGTCCCATTTCAGAGAGAGAGACAGACAGAGAGAGTCGCTGCAGCGTGTGTATAAGGGGGCGCTCGGCTTTCGCCCCGGCCGCCGTGACAGGGAGAGAGACCCACCTCTCTGGTGGCGCTCCAGTTCTGCACAGTCTGCTCCTCGGACTCGGGCTTGGAATACTCCGTGCTGGCCCACGTCGCCCCCTCAACCGAGGGCCTGCCAGACGCTGCCCGCCAAGTCATCGCTGCAGAACCCTCGTCTCTTGAGATACACGGCATCCTGGTTTCTTGAGATAGATGGCATCGTATTGTGCGGCAAGCAACATCAGGGGCCCGTGGCCCGGCGCGTTATCTGCCAGGCCCCTACCTCCACCAGCGTCAGCCCCAGCAGTATGAAAATGCACGTTTTGAGAATATCGTTGGAGAGGCCGCCGGTGCCGCCGGTGATAGCAGGCTTGGGCGGCTCGAGGGGGTCGCCACCCCCGCTGTGAAAGCGAAGGGGGTCCAGGCTGATATCGCTGCGCCTGGGGCTCGGCACCGCGAAGGGGCCGTGAGCAGGCTTGGGATTCACGGCGTAACCGCGTCGCGCCCCGCCCCCGCCGCCGGCGGCGGCGGCGCCGCCGGCGCCCAGATGCCCTGGCGCCAGCGCCCGCACTGCCAGCAGTGCCGACGACGATTGTGATGGCAAACCATGAGACGTTCGCAGAAGATCCCGGCAGAGGAGGGAGGTGGAGGTGGAGGTGTGGGAGGGGGAAAGGCCGGGAAGACAGGTGGCAGCGGCGGCGGAGCGGCGAACGACCGCGACGAGGGCGGAACGCCTCATCGCGTGGCGGAAAGCCCGGCAGCGGGAGGGGGAGGCGCGTGCTGATGTGCGTCGGCACGCCGACTTTGCCGCGACGTGTCAACAGCGGAAAACTAAACCTGGTCGGACATTTGCCGGCCAGCCCTGGCACGCCACGCGCCAAGATACGGGGAGCCGAACAGACGCGACGCAAGCGCTTGACGCGAGGCCTTGCGAGATCCAGCAGGCTTGCACAACGAGCACGCCATCCTTTCGAATGGGTACCAAACAATCGCGCTTGAACATGTCGGGACGCTCCTCCCTCGCTGCCGCCGCCGCCGTCGCAGCCGTCGCCCCCCCCGCGCCCTCGTACTCCGCGTCCGGAGGTCCGAGTGAGTTCATTCCGCCGCTGCTGGCTTTTCTCGGGGAGTACCCCGGGCTCTTTGCGGCGGAGGTGCTGCCGCGGCTGGGGCCTGGCGACCGCGCGGTGCTCGCTCAGGTGGCACACCCCTTGCTGGCGGCGGTTAGCGCGGCGGCGGCCGCGGCAAACTCCGGGCTGCCGCGCGCAGGACAGAGCGAGGGGGTAGGGCCTGACGGATATTGCTCGTCGAGTACTCCACGTTATAGGAGTTGCCAATTTACTCAAGAAACGGGGGTATAAAATGTGTATGATGACGTGGCATTCATTATATTCGCCAGGCCCTACGCGCGGGTGCCGCTGAAGCTGGTGGAGTTTCTCGGATCCGCCGAGCTGCTGGCTTGGTAGGGCGGTGCAGGTTGACATTATCAAAATCCGAGTTGAAAGCGCGCCTGGTTGCAGCGCTTGAGACTCAAGTGCGACGAACCGCTTTATCAAGGTTCCTTTCAATTTCGACGTGCGCCGCTACTGCTTGGGCGAAGCTGAACGGGTGTCCGTGGGATGAGTTGACGTGTCAACTCGCCGCTAAGTACGGGCAGCTGGAGGCGCTGAGGTGGGCGCGGGAGCACGGCTGCAAGTGGGACGCGATGGTTTGTGCACTCGCTGCTGGGTGTGGGCATTTGGAGGTGTTGCAGTGGTGGGGCGGTGCAAGATTAACCCAGTTGAACCCCACGTTGAAAGGGGGCTACTCGCAGGGGCTTGAGCGTTGCAGCGCTTGAATCTCAAATAAAGAGTAAACTGCTATGGCTTTGCTTTCAGTTTCAACCTGCACCGTACGCAGTGGGTGAAACTAAAATAAAGTAATATGCTTTCAAGTTTTGCTTTTGATTTCAACTCGCACCCTGCGCAGTGGTTGCGGGCGCAAGGTGGGGCGGTGCAAGTTAACCCTATCAAACCGAAGTTCAAACCGCCTGGAAATAAGCGCTTGAAACTCAAGTGTGATACACTGCTTTCAACTTCTGCTTTCAAATTCAACTTGCGCCGCTACAGCAAGGCTGCCCTTGGAAGAGCACGACGTGCGCGATGGCCGCTATGGGCGGGCAACTGGTGGGGCGGACGGACGGTCAGGCTGACAGTATCCAAACCCGTGTTGAAAGCGCGCCTGGCTTGAGCGCTTGAAACTAAAATGTGATGAACCGCTTTCAAACGTTGAATTCAAATTCAACTTGCGGCGCTGCATCCTGGAGACGCTGCAGTGGGCGCGGGAGCACGGGTGCCCGTGGAGCTCGGAGACCACGGTGGGTCGGTGCAGCTTGCCAGTATCAGAACCCGAGTTGAACGCACGCCTGGTTTCAGCGCTTAAAAAACTAAAATAGGATGAACCGGTTTCAAACTTTGGTTTCTATTTTAACTTGCGCCGCTACACCACGGAGCTCGCCGCTTCGAACGGGCACCTGCATGTGCTGCAGTGGGCGCGGGAGCACGGGTGCCGGTGGGGGCACGACTCGGGTGGGGCCTGGCGAATTATGCTCGAAACACGTCATAGGCTGCAATTTAAATGAAGAAACGAGGGTCTGAAACATGAATGATGACGTGGCGAGCATAATTCGCCAGGCCCTCGACTCGGGGAGGGAGACGTGTAACGCGGCCGCTCTGGGCGGGCACCTCGAGGTGAGGCGGTGTAGGTTCAACCGATGAAACCCATGTTGAAAGCGCCTATAACTAAGCTCTTGAAACTAATGTATGATGAGCCTCTATCAACCTTGCTTTCAATTCCAAGTTGCGCCACTACATTGAGGTGCTCAGTTGGTTGCTCGAGCAACACTGGGTTGGGCGCTGCAGGTTGCGGCATCAAACTTGAGTTGAGAAAGTGCGCCTGGTTTCAGCGCTTGAAAGTAAACCGTGATGAACCGTTTTCAAACGCTGCTTTCAATTTGAACTTGCGCCACTGCAACTGGGGGTATGAATGGGATTGGCAGGTGTGTGCCAACGCCGCGGCGGGCGGCCACCTGGTGGGGCGCAGGGGCTTAACCTCGTCAACCTATCAGCTCAACGTAAGCGCTTTTGGTGGGACAAGGGGTATTTAGGGGGTGTTTAGGGAGTGTTTTAGGCGGGGATGGAGGGGGTGTTTAGGCGTTTTCGGGGATGTGTTGAATGTCAGAGACGGCTCAGGTTGAGCTGAGAAGTGGATGAGTGTAAATCCCTTTTGTGGCGGTGCAGACAGACAGTATCAAAACCCGTGTTGAAAGCACACATGGTATCAGCGCTTGAAGCCACAATGTGATGAAGCGCTTTCAAGCGTTGCTTTCAGTTCCAACGTGCGCCGCAACAACTTGGAGGCGCTGAAGCTGTTGCGGCAGCACGGCAGGGACTTACACTCGTCCACTTTAAAGCTTAACTTGAGACATTTCTGATACATAAAACACCCTTGACACCCCCTGGAACCTCCTAATACCCCCGAAACACCCCCTAAACAACTCCTAAATGCACCCCCTATCCCACACAAAGCGCTTACGTTGAGCTGGAAAGTGCACGAGAGTAAGACCGTGCAGCACGGCTGCCCGTGCAACGAGTACGTTTGCACGAATGCCGCCGCAGGCGGGCATCTCGGTGCGGCGGTGCAGGATGACAGTATCAAAAACCCAGTTGAAAGCGCGCCTGGTGTCTGGAAACAGTGATTGAAACTGCAATGTGATGAGCCGCTTTCAAGTTTTGCTTTCAAATTCAACTTGCGCCACTACAGCTCGCGACGCTGAAGTGGGCGCGGGAGCAGGGTTGCGAGTGGCACTGGGAGACGTGCGCCGCCGCTGCGGGCGGGCACAACGGTAGGGCGGTGTAGGGTTGACAGTACCAAAAACCGAGTTGAATGCGCAACTGGTTTCAACGCCTTTCACTAAATGTGATGAAGTACTCTCAAACGTTGCTTTCGATTCCAACGTGCGCCGCTACACAGCGGGTACCAGACGTGTGCCTTCGCTCCAACCGGCCACTTCGAGACGTTGAAGTGGTTGCACGAGCACGGCTGCGAATGGAACGCGGAAACATGCTACGGGGCGGGGCCGTGCAGACTGACTGTATCAAAACCCGAGTATAAAGCGCGCCTGGTTTCAGCGCTTGAAACTGAACTGCGATGAATCGCTGTCGAATGTCGCTTCCAATTTCAATTTGCGCCGCTACGACGGGGCCGCAAAGAGCGGGAACCTGGAAATGTTGAAGTGGGCGCGGGAGCGTGGCTGCGAGTGGGACGAGATGACCAGCACCGGCGCTTCGGCGGGCGGCCACCTGGATATGCTCACGTGGGCACGGTAGGGTTTGCGGAAAATGCTCGCCACGTCACGGGATGCCGATCGACTCAAGACGAAAGGGTCTAAAATGGATGATGATGTGATGACGTGGCAGGCATTATTTGCCAGGCCCTAGGGAGCGGGAGGGCAACTGCCCGTGGGCAGGAGCTTACACTCGTCGGCTTTTCAGCTCAACGTGAGCACTTTTTGTCCCATGTGTTGAGGTGCTTGCTGATTTTAGTGACAAACGGCCCAGGTTGAGCAGAGATGTGGACGAGTGTAAGCCCTTGCCCGTGGGGCGTGGGAACAAGCGCGGTTGCTGCCGGGGGCGGGCACTTGGTAGGCCGGTGCAGGTTGGCAGCATCAAATCCGTGTTGAAACTAGTGCGCGCCCATGGTATCAGCGGTTTAAGCTACGATATGATGCACCGCTTTCAAACTTTGCTTCTAAGTTTTACTTGCGGCACTACAGCATGGAGGTGTTGCAGTGGCAGATGGAGCACGGTAGGGCGGTGCAGGTTGCCCCTGTGATATCCAAATTGAAACCGCCTAGAACTAAGCACTTGAAACCACAGTTTGATATACTGCTTTCAACTTCTGCTTTCAAATTCAGCTTGCGCTGCTACAGCACGGCTGCCCCTTCGACACCAACGCGTGTATGTTCGCCGCTCGGAGCGGGCATCTCGAGGCAGGTCTGCCAGATAATGCCTGCCACGTCATGCAATGGGCCACCGCCAACGGCTGCCCCCCATACGTGTCCCTTGAGGAGAGGCGGGCGCAGAACGCGGCGCTGGAACGGGCCATAGCGGCGGTGGCGGCGGCGACAACGGGGAAGGACATGGATGAGGCAATGGCGGCGGTGGAGGCGGCGATGGCGAGGATGGAGGAGGGGGAGGGACAGGCGGAGGAGGCGGGGGAGGCGGGGAAGGCGATGAAGGCTCGCAAGCAGGCGTCGAAGGAGCTGATGGCGTCGCTCCAGGCGATAAGGGCGGTGCAGGCGGCGTTGGAGGACAGGGCGATGTCCGGCGGTGGTGGCGCTGCAGGTGGCGACGGCAGCGCTGGCGGCGGTGAGAACGGGGCAGGACATGGATAAGGCAATATCGGCGGTGGAGGCGGTGGTGACGAACGTGGCGCCGGGCGCGGCGGCGTTGAAAGCGGCGCCGGCAGCGGTTAGGGCGGCGCACGCATAGGCACCACATAAGTACCAGCCCCCCCGCAAATGCGATAGAGGTCGCATCACATGCCTACGGTCAACAACGGCTGCCCCTCCCACGCAAGAGCGAGAGGGGCGGCAGCGGCGGCGGTGGCAGCGGCGGCGGTGGCCACTCAATACCATTTTTGGGTCAGGATCCACACACTTCGGCATACACACACACTTGGTGAGTTCCCAACACGTATGAATACATTAGAAGTTACACGCCCCGAAGGAGCAATAGCTCTATACGCCACACTTCAGGCATGCTCGCTGAACCATTTGTAGTACTCGTACGCATTGGAATACCATGGAACTCGATAACGTAATTCTCGCTTCGAGCCGCGGCGCGGGTTCCTCGTCGGCCGCTTGACTTTGGTTTGCCGCACAGTTTCGACGCATCTAGCCCCATCGTTCCTGCAATGAGAGAAGGTGACTACCCCGTGTGTGTGCCAGAGTGGGTTGTTGCTCAACACGCTGGCTCGCAGTGCTATCCCATACTCCTAGAAACTTGCACTCACTCAGAGGAAGAGGGTGAGTGTTATTTCTGGGTAGAGCTACATGGATCAAAAGCGCGTACTACGAAATGCTTTGAACTTTTGAGCCAGTTCACATGCGCCCTCACAAAGCTTATGGAGGGCGCATTCGTGGCTGGTGTAGATTGAAATATGATTTGAATGGGGCTTCGACGCTTCGTAAACTTGCGGTTTGAACTCTGCAGTACCTTATCGAGTGCCTGCCCGCCATACCCGTGCCTGGGAGCTTGGAAGGCGAGGGGGCCGCTTGTTGAGCGGGAGCGAGCGCGAGCGATTGGGGGGTGAGGGTGATGTCGGGTGTGTGAAAGCAAGGGCGCAGCGGTTGAACTCGCTGGTGATTTTGCGTGTATGATAGCCTAGGTTCTATCACTCGCACCCTCGGTCTTGGACTATCGGAAAGAAGCCTCGTACAACTGAAACAGTCGAACGAGGCGAAGGTGGCGCCGAAAGTGAGAGGGCGCCAACAAACAGTGCGCCGCGCCGCCGCAACGCACTGTCCCTCGTCGTCGACGGACTCCCAGGCGTGTGCGTTCCCCTTCTCGTATCGGCCCGTCCGTTGTCCGTTCCTTCACGCGAAAGGGTGGGTGCGTGAACACGGCCGGTTTACCACAAGCTCATCAGGAGCAACTGACCGACTAACCGAGAAGTACCTTCGCACTCAAGGCCGCGCGGTTACGGTTGCTCTTCCGTCGGATGGCGCCGTCGCGACAAGAACGGCGCAAAGCGGAACGCGATGCCGCCAAGCGCGCGCTAGCCAAGGCGGCAGCCGCGGCAGCTGCGGGAGCCGCGGGAGCTGCGGGCGCCGCGGGAGCTGCCGCGAACTTAAGCGTGATCCCGCTCGGCGACTGGAGGTCGCAAACTGAAGACCCCAACGTAGGGCCCCGCGGATATTGCCTTGCTCGCCACTGGGGCATCCGTTGTCCAGCGCAAATCTGAGCACGTACAAGTGCTCGCCTTGCGCGGCGTATGCGCACCGCGGGCTTCATAGAAAGTAGTTCTCCAACGCCCATATCAACACCTCTAAGTGCCCGTCGTGAGCGGCGTATGCGCAACGTTCGTCTCGTTCCAAGGGCAGCCGTGCTCCCGCGCCTACCACGGGGGCCAAGGCGGGAAGCCTGGTGCCTCCACATACACGCTGACGCGTATCTCTCTCTCTACTTGCTCGCCACGTCATAGGAAGTCGTTAAACCCAAGAGACGAGCAGGGTTCAAAACGGGGATACTTACGTGGCGAGCGATATCATCTGTCTGGCCCGACCCCTCGGCGATGCTTCGAGAGCTCGGAGCCGAGGTCGTGAAGCAGAGGGCAGCCAAGGGGGAGGGGGAAGCGCAGTTCAGTCAGGGTTGGCTGTTACTGTATGAAGCGGGCTTGCTGGGCGCGAGCGGCACATCGAACAAAGTGGATGTAGGGTTGGCACTTTCCACAGCACAGTTTCCGTTCGCTCGCTACTGCCTGGTCTGTGAGTATGTAAGTTCAAGTAAGTGATTTCTTTGGTAAATTACCAAAATACGTATTTGTTTTTTGACCGATGGCCAAACGGGCTAAAATCTGTATACAGTAGCAGAAACTTCCCACAGTAACCTCACATACCAGGCACTAGTCCGGGAAGCGTCGATGTGATCACCTGATCACCAATGCTTCATTTGCGGGTGCCAACCCTGGGCGGAGGAGGGCATGGCGCTTCTGGAAAAGGCGGCGGGGCAAGGGCACGTGTACGCTATGATTAGGCTGGGAAGTGTTCACCGTGAGAGGAATGAATACGAGCAAGCCATGAAGTGGGCCACCAAGGGCGCCGATGCCGGGTTGCCGCAAGCGATGTGCGTCCTTGGCAGGGGCTTACACTCGTTCACTTCTCAGCCCAACGTAAGGGCTTTCTGTGGGATACGGGGTGCATGGAGGGGTTATGGAGGGGTGTTTGCGGGGTGTCAGGGGGTGTTAGGAGATATTTAGAGTGTGCTATTGTGTCGGGAACGGCTCAAGTTGAGCTGAGAAGTGGACGAGTGTAAGCCCCTGGTCCTTGGTTGCATTATGTATTCGGGGGAGGGTATGGCGGCGCCGGACTGCCCGGCGGCGGCGGACTGGTGCAGGCGGGCAGGGGCTTACAGTCGTTTACGTTAGAGCTCAGTTTGAGCAACTCCAGGACACATTCATGGGTTAAGTTGGGTCACACGGTGGACAGAAGAGCTGAAGTTAAGCTGAAATCGGAACGAGTGTAAGCTCCTGCAGGCGGGCGGCTGACGCCGGCGTCGGAGACGCGGCGCAAAACCTGAGCCGCATGTACACGCTCGGCCGTGGCAGGGCCTGGCAGATGTTGCCTGCCACGTCATCCTTCACATCTTCGACCCTTGTGTATTGAGTTGAATGGCATCACAAGACGTGGCGAGCAGTACACTCTGAGCCGTGGTTATGCCTGGCAGATACTGCCTGCTACACATCCCTCCACATTGTAGACCCTCGTTTCTTGAGTTGTGTTGGCTTTCATGACGCGGCGAGCAACATCTGTCAGGAGTCCCTAGGACGCGGCGTCACACGTAGCAAGCGGCGGGCGATGGAATGGATGCGCAAGGCCGCCGAAAAGGGCCTCGCCGTCCCGTGTTTGGAGCTCGCTGCTCGCATGTACGGAGATCATCCCTACGCCCGCGAGGTCGGACACGTGGGTAGGGCGGTGCAGGTTGACAGTATCAAAACCCGTGTTGAAAGCGCCTATGGTTTCAGCGCTTGAAACTATAATATCATTAACTGCTTTCAACTGTTGCTTTCAAATTCAACTTGCGCTGCTACACGTGGGGGAGCAGCCCGCCGGGGTGGCCATGTCGGCTGGTGTGATGGAGGGTCACGATGTCCCCCCGGATGTCTTGATTGGCGTATTACATTGGTTGGGGAAGGGGGGATATAATCTAGCTATCACGCTCAGCGGGATTCGCAGAGACGCGTTGGAGGGATCTAACTATTGCCACAACGAAGGGTGCGAGGTTGTGGGCCCTCTGAAGGACTTCAAAGTTTGCCCGACGTGCAAGACCGCCCGGTACTGCGGCGAAGCGTGTCAGAAACAGGACTGGAATGCGGGTGGGCACAAGGAAGCGTGTGGCACATTCCACTATAATGGTGCTTAGAAAAAATACCGCTCCCACTCAGTAGGGCGTGGGACGTGTTGAATAGCTACTACATGAACGAAGGTGCAGACCTAGCTCGTAGCTAGCAACGCGTGCGTAAATGCGCTGCTATGTTTAGAATTATAAATGATATTTTTGTAAGTTATTATAAATTGGGAGCAGCGCCAGTGACTCGTGACATTGTCTGATTTACAGAACCACGGCAGACCTCGCCAACGGCCAGTGGAACCCCAGTTAAAAGTTCCCGAGGTATCGACACTCTTCCGGCTAAGACTACGAAAGGAATACCAGGACACTTAAAATGAGAACTAAGAAAGACTCCGAATAAGCTGATGCTCCAGACTTTGCCGCGACATCGACGTACTTCACCGCCGCCATCGAAGGGTTGCCCGCCAGGTCGTACCCGGCACCCTCCGCCACCTCTACCGTCGCCCCGGCCGCAGGTTCATCCAACGTCACCTGAAACCAGGGGCCTACATTCGTCCACTTCTCAGCTCAATGAAAGCCGTTTTGGTCAGTGAGCCGCTTTGGGTTCAGTTTGTGACGAGTTATGTCCCATCTATCTACTGAAGGTACCCGACGTATCCCACACGCGGTGCTTACGTTGAGCTGAGAAGTGGACTTGTGTAAGTCCCTGCCATGAACCGCCACCGCGTGGACGCCACTCCGGCCGTGAAGTTACTCCACTGCGTGCCCGGTGACACCCTGGCCTCCGAATACCAAGGGCTTACACTCGTCCTCTTATCGGCTCAACGTAATCACCTTTCGAGGCACATGATGGGTGCTTTCAGTGGCTCAGTAACCAGAAACAACTCAGGTTGAGCGGAGATGTGGACGAGTGTAAGCCCCTGCCGAATACACCGCGCCACCGCCGCCACGCACCGTGGCTGCCGCCGAGTTCACTTTCTCCACAGCTTCGTCGAACTCCATCTCCACAATTGCCAGCGCTCGCAACACGTCCGCGGGGTCGGCGTATCCCCCCAGGTATTCCACCGCCGCCGTGTCTGCCGCTATTTCTGTCAGCGTGACCGTGGGTCGGACGTAGTCGAAGGGAACCACCTGGCTCGCGGCGGCGGCGACGTCCACCCCGGTCTCGTCTCGCGCCGCTCGCCGCCGGACCTCAACCGTCACGGCGCTCTGGCGGGAAGACGGAACGGCACTGAACGTAAACTTACGCCCCCACACCCCGGTTCCCACCACCATCCCCGCCCCCGCCCCACCCACCCCCCCCTGTGCCATCAGCGCTGGCGTAGGCGCCGCCTCCTCCGAAGGGACTGGCATACATTGCTCGCCACGTCATTGGATGCCAATTGATTCAATAAACGACGATTCAAGACACGTGCCGGTGACGTGGCGGGCAACGGGCCTGGCATACATTGCTCGCCACAACATAGGTTGCCAGTTGACTCAATGAACGAGGTTTCAATATGCGTGTCAATGACGTGGGCGGGCAGTATTTGCTGTGCCCTACCTCCAACACCGCAAAACTCCCCGCCACCAGAGTACCGCCGTACACCTCCACGTCCGCGCTCGACATACCCAGCTGTAGTGGCGCAAGTTGAAATAGACAGCAAAGTTTGAAAGCGGTTCATCACATTTCACTTTCAAGCGCTCAAACCAACGCGCTCAATAGAGTAGCACGTGGTAAGATCACGGTGTATCACACACGGGTGTTGAGTCTGGAACCCAAAGCGAAGGACATTTTATTCCGTGCTTGTGAACACGGATCTCAACCTGCACCACTCTGCCCAGCACGGGCTCGTCCGTGGCGAACACCACCGGCACCGGATTGTAGCGGCGCAAGATGAAATTGAAAGCAAAACTTGAAAGCTGAATATCGTATTTTCGTTTCAAGCGCTTAGTACTACCAGGCGCTTTCAACTTGGATTTCATCCATTCAACATGCTCCGCCTCACCGGATAAGCGTTGGTGACGCGCCAGCTATCCGCCGTGACGAACACGATGGCCGGCGGGCGCGAGTCGTGTACCACTGCGAAGTGGCGCAAGTTGAACTTGAAAGCAAATTGAAGCGAAATTAAGCAATCCTTCAAATTTCTGTTTCAAAGCGATTAGTTTCTGGCGCTTTTCAACCTGGGTCTCATCGATTCAACCTGCACCGCCTTACCACTGTGAAGCGCGCCTCTTCGCTGGAGTGCCCCGCCAGATCCATAGCGACCCCGGCCTCCAAGCAAGGGCTTCCACTCGTCCACCGCTCGGCTCAATGTAAGCACCTTTTGTGGGAATACTACGGGTGATTACAGTGAATCATGGACCGAACACGCCTCAGGTTGAGCTGAGAAGTGGGCGAGTGTAAGCCCCTGCCTCCACGTGCACCGCGATTTGAGTGAGCGTGCCAGTCGTGGCGGGGACGGTCGGCACGCTGACGGTCGGCATGGTGACGTTGACGCTGAAGGTGCCGGGCCCGGTCCGCGCCACTGCCACTTTCGAGGTGTAGGGGCGCAGGCTGTCATCAAAACTTGAAAGCAGTTCATCATGTCTTAGCTTCAAGCGCTGACTGCAGGCACGTTCAGTTCAAACCAGCTTTCGACACGGTTCAACCTGCAACTGGGATGGTATTTCCAGAGTCGGGACGGATTCGGTGGAGTGTCAGTTTCGGGCGGATTCGGGCGCCCCGCAGGGGGACTTTTTGGCTCATTTTGCAGTCGGTATGGGCATTTTGACCCTAGAGAAATGGATTCGGGATTCGGACGGATTCGGTCGAGGGACGAATTCGGACGGATTCCTTGACCCAAAATATGGAATCCGCCAACCTAGACCTGCACTGCCCTACCGAGTCAGCCCCTGTGTCATTCGCCAGTGTCACGCCCAACAACGCAGCGGCGGCATACACGTCCGCGGCGGTGGCGTTATGCGCCACAAAGGCCACCGTAAGCCGCGCGGCGGCGGCCTCCAGCGTCGTCACCGCCTCGCCGAAGTCCACGATGAACGGAACCGGATTGCGCGCCATGTTGTAGGGGCGCAAGTTGAAGTTGGAAGGAAAGTTTGAACGCAGGGTGTCATACTTTAGTTCTAAGCGCTGACACCAGGTGTATTCAAGAGAAGCACGCGGTAAGATCACGGAGCATCACACACGGGCATTAAGCCAGCAACACCGAGGACGTCTTATTCCGTGCTTGGAATCACGGGTTTCAAATCCGGGTTTCAAACACGGGTCTCAAACACGGATTTCACACACGGGTTTAAAACACAGGTTTCGAACGCAGGTTTCAGACTGGTTTCAAACACGGGTTTCGCCGGCCTACCGTGCGGTTGCCGTCCAGCATGGTGACGGTCGGCGTCGGAGCCACAAAGTCGAACTTGAACCCCAACTCCGTGCGCGCCACGGCGTTGCCCGCCACGTCGGCCACCGCCCTCGCCAGCACCACCGCCGCCGCCTCGCCCTGCCCCACCCTGTAAGGCCTGAACACTGATTCCGGAATTCCCTACAGGCATTTCGGGCACTTTCACGGCAATTTGGGTTGTTTCTGGCATTTCGGCACATTTTGGGATTTTTCTGGAATATTTATAGGAATTAGAGCTACAGGCAACTTGAAATTGGAATGATAGGTAGTTTTAAAGGAATATTTGGTCAGGCCTTACCTTCCCCGGCGACGGATCACCCGGCAGGAACGACACCTGGAATGTCCGCCCGTCGCCACCCGCCACCACCCCGCCGCTCACCGCCGCCGCCGTGCCCTAAGGCCTGACCAAATACTCCGATGCTCACTTAGGCAGTTTAGGCGTTTATACCGGCGTTTACGGCGTTTGCCGGCGTTTATCATAACGTATTCGGAAATTACAGGCAGAATGCTCCGGAAGTTGGAATTGGAGTTGTAGGAAATATCACAGGAATATTCGGACAAGCCCTACCGTGCCCGTCACCCCTTCGAGCGCGAGCGGCGCCGCCAGCGCCTCACTGAACTCCATCTCCACCACCACCGCCACACTCGCCGTGTTGGAGATGTTCCCCACACTGTAGCGGCGCAAGTTGAATTGGTAGCAAAGTCTGAAAGCAGGTTTTGGTATCTTAGTCTCAAACGCTGAAATTAGGCGCTCTCAATAGAGTAGCACGTGATAAGATCACAGAGTATCACATAACGGCATAGAGCCAGCCACGACAAGGACGTCTTATTCCTTGCTTACACACACAATATTCAACCTGCACCGCCCTACCACGCCAACAGCGCCGGCCAATCGCATCGTCACGGTGGGCGCCAGGTAGTCGTACGGCACCTGAACCGTAGCTCTCAAAGTGTTGTTGTTCCCGGCCATGTCCATCACCGCATCGGCCGCCAAGCGAACCTCGATGGTACCGCCTGTAGAGTTCACCGGCGCGGTCATATACGCGAGGTACGAGTGGTTCCCGTCCGCACCTGCCCCGCCACCTGTCACGCCCCCACTGCAGGGGCTCACACGCGTCCACTTTTCAGCTCAACGTAAGCACTTTGTGTGGGATACGTCAGGTGGTGTCATGGAGTCTCAGTGACACAAACGGCTCAGGTTGAGCTGCAAAGTGGCTGAGTGTGCGCCCCTGCCCCACTGACAGCTGCCACCCCCGTCACGTTCCCGCCGCCCGACACCACCGTGATACCTGCTGCGCTGAATCCCGTCACAGCTTCCGAGAAATTAAGCTCCAGCGTGATGGGCGCACCGTTGTGCAGCGGCGCAAGTTGAAATTGAAAGCAAAAGTTGATAGCAGATCATCATATTAAAGTTTCAAGAGCTGAAACTGTAATAGGCACTTTCAATACAGGTGTGAATCGGCTTCAACATGCACCGCCCTACCGTTGGTGGGCAAGTGGCCGCCCAGCACACCGATGGTCGCAGTGGGCGGTACCGTGTCGTACCTGACATCTAATGATGCGGCTCCGTCATTGGTGTTCCCCGCGGCGTCGCTCACCACCCCGGAGTTCACTTTGACGGTGAACGCAGCGACTGCAGACGTCGGTGTCAGGTCCAGCTGGTACTTCCCCGTGGCGACACAGCGGAAGTTGCCCGCCGTGCCGACGGTGCCGACGCCCGTAACTAGGGTCCAAAGAATACTCCTTTGGAATTTCCTATGATTTCAATCCCGAGTTTCCGAGCATCCTGCACAACTCCCGGAAATGTTCAAGAAAAGCCCAAATACATGCCGCAGGACGCCGGGAAATGCCCGTAAAACATCTGAGACGCTTTAAATCTGGCAAAATTTCCAGAATGTACCCAAATTAAGGCCTTACCCTCGATATCCAGGTCCGCCAGCGTGATGTTGGGCGACACCGCCTCGCTCCACTCGATGGTGACCGGTATGGGGCTGGCGCGGGTGGGGTCCGCGGCGGTGGAGGTGATGGTCGGCGTGGGTGCCGCGTAGTCCCATGTGTGGAGGAACGTCAGCGCATCGTTGACATTGGTGGCGGCGTCCGTGACGTAGGGCTGAGCGAAATTTGCAGGCAATGCTTTCGCATTCGGGCACTTCCGCGTCAACGGAAATTTCGGTAATTTGGGCAGATTCACCGCGGATTCTGGATTATTTTGGCATATTCGTGTGGATTTGTGCGGATTATGAGACACTTGCAGGGAAATTTCAGGGGGTTGCAGAGGAAATGCGGGAACGACCCTTGGGGGGTTGCCATCGGCAAAATTTGCTCGCCCCTACCGTGGCGCTCCCGGCGGCGATGGTGACGTTGACCACCCCCGTGGTGGCGCCGCCGCTCGGGGTCGGAACCGCGATGTAGGGCCTACCAGACACTGCACGCCACGTCATAGTAGGATCATGTAAGTCGATGACGTGGTGGGAATTGGGCCTCGCAGACCTTGCTCGCCACGTCATAGGATGCAATGAATCGCAATAAGTGAGGGTGCAAAATGCGTGTCGATGACATTGCGAGTAACATCTGCCGGGCCTTAAACATTGGACAGCTACCCCGAGGCGGGGGCGGAGGTGCACGTGGTCACCGCGTGGTGGTTGGTGAGTATTATCTGCCAGGCCCTACCACGGTGAACGCGTACTGCGAGTTGGTGGTGACAATCGACGAAGCTGTCAGCCTCCCGCCTGTCACGGTGACGCGGCTCATCCACCCCCCTATGTGTGCCTCAAAGCCGGCCACGGCCTCGTCCCACGTGAACGTGAATGGAATCGGATTCACCCTGCTGGGTGTGACCGGCCCGAAGGTAGCCGTGGAGTAGTGGCGCAATTTGATTGTTTTTGGAATAATTGTATGCAGTTCATCACGTTTCAGTCTCAAACGCTCAGTTCCAGTCGCTTTCAACGTGAGTTTGATAGAGTCAACCTGCACCGCCTTACAGTGGGCTTGACGGCGTCATACGGGAAGGTGAACTGGCTGGACACCGCACTTGCCTCGCCGCTCGCATCGGAGGTGCCCGCCCCCGCGCTGGCCACCACCCCCACCGCGCCCTGCGCCGCCGCTGGCGTCATCTGGAGGTAGTACACCTTGCCCCGGATGCTCGCCTCGCTGGCGGCGTAGAAGGAGGTGGCAATATAAGACCAAGAGGTATGACCCGGCATCAATATACAAGTCGCAGGTTATATTATCCCGCTACGCACAATACCATAAACTAGCTCAAAGTAGGGTATGCTTATCCCCCCTCCGTTCGCTGGCGGCGTACAAGGTGGTGAGCACAAACGACCCAGAGGCACGACCCGGTAGCAACCAGCGGAGGAAGCACTAAGTCGCTTGAGTGAAACGACCACATCGCAAAGTGAGATGGTCGCGAAACAATACGTGGAATGGTGAACATAATGACTGGCTTAGATTGGGTAATTCCCCCGCTGCAAGAACTCGAGCCCACGTCCCCTCGATTCCAGGCCTAGGCCTTACCCGCCGGTGAACTGCAGCTCACTGGGGATGCCGGTGTCGCCGAAGCCGGTCACCTTCTCGCTGAATGTCACCACGAGGTCGATGGGAAATACGTTGGTCGGGTTCGCGTGGGCGGGCGCGGTCACCACCACCGTGGGTGGCGCCGCCGCCGTCAGCCCCGCGGCGCCCAGCACCACCGCGCACAGCAGAGCGCGGGCGGACCAACCGCGTGCCATCCCTGCGCGGCGCGGCGCGTCTATCTTCTCACCTCAATAGCTCAATTTGGAATGTCTCAGACTCGTGAAACTCGGCAGTTCAGCAGTGTGCCAACCACCACCGCGACAGCCGCGCGATGAGCGGAGATATGGAGCGTCGCAGTGGCGGCGGTGGTCGCAGTGGCAGTGACTGGTTCAGTGCCGGTGCCGGTGGCGGTGGCGACCGTCCCTCGGTTTGGAAGTGTGCCCAACGACAACCAAACGCTAAGTATAGATGCGCGACTGGACCGTTGAGTATTGTCTCGTAGTTGCAATGACGGTCGCTCGCCCTGCCCGACAAATCCCGCTCAGGGTCGGGAAGTCGGGGGCGCAGAGTATCAGGGGTGAGTGTCGCCACTCAGGGCGGTGGAAGTGAGGCGCGGGTGCCAGGCCATGTATGCACCCCACCCTTGCAGCCGCAGCCCTCGATGGCCTGTCGGTTTGGGGTCTTAGGTTTTCTCTCCTGAACCCGAACCCTAAACTTGTGGGTGCCCAATAGCCGCGCGCGCTCCATAAGATCGTCGCGCATCAGGAGCCGTCGCGCACTCGTCGCCAGCACTCCCCTCCTCACCCGTGGCGTGACGGACGTCCCTCAAGGACAGTCGGTGGTGGCGTCCACGCTCCACTAATCAGAGACCCCGGAGCTCCCTCGCAGAATTTCAGGTTGCATCCGGAGTTGACCTGTTGCTTCCTCCAGGCACTGTCCCCTCACGGCTCGCGCGCATCGCGAGCCGCATCGCGCGTGCGAACACTCGTCGCGGCGATGGCGCCCCGATACCAACCGCCGCCGGTCCCCGGCCCGTGTAACCTGCGCGTGGCGACCTGGAACGTCGCCGCCGTCAACAACAACCCCTTCGAGTACTACATCACGCACGACGACCCCGCGTACAACGCGCTGATGGCGGCAGGGGCCCCAAGCACGAATTACGTCTACCGGTGCTCACGTCAACGCGCTTCACCGCACGTATGAGCTCATGCGCCGCGCCTGCCTTACCTAGTCTGCAGTGCGCGTCCCGGCGGCGCACCGTCCAACAGTCCGGCGGGACGGTTCGCCGCCTTGGTTCCTCCGCCCATTGAATTGGGTGCCGACGCCTCGTGAGGCCCTGCGCGATGGATGTGGAGGCGTTCATCGACGCGCCCGGCGCCCGCGACATCACGCTGGGGGAGCTCGTGGACGACGCCATGTTCGCTGAACTTGCGGCGCTGATGACCGCGCAGGGCTTCGCGGGGGTTGAGGCAGGGTCCAAGGGGTGTATGAGGGGTGCATGTGGGGTCTATGAGGGGTGTATGAGGGGTGTGTGAGGGGTGTATGAGGGGTGTATGATGGGTGTACGAGGGGTGTATGAGGGGTGTACGAGGGGTGTATGAGGGGTGTATGAGGGGTGTATGAGGGGTGTACGAGGGGTGTACGAGGGGTGTATGAGGGGTGTATGAGGGGTGTATGATGAGTGTGTTAGGGGTGTATTAGAGGCCCTGGGTGGAGGAGACGGCGGAGTACTGGCGCGCCAACCTGAAGGACCGCCGCATCGTCTCGGGCTTCCTGCACGACAAGGATATCGGCGCCAAGCGGCTGTGCTCCATGCCCGACCGCGTCACCAACACCATCAACACCACGTCTGATGCAGGGCCTTCCATTCTTCTCGACTGTCGTTTACTTTATAACCTCCTCCTCCTCATCCTCGTCCGCGCCTTACTCCGCGCGTCCTCCGCGCGTCTCCTCTGCGCATCTGTATGAGCATGTGAGCCATTTTGTCCCTGACCCGCTCAGATGTTAATTTGGTAGGTGCTGAAGTTGAGCCGCAAAGGGAACGATCGTGAGGCCCTGGTCGGCGGTGTTGTACCGCCCCACAGTCATCAACTGCTACGAGGGCGAGATGCCCACAGTGGGCGCGTGGTGGGAGCAGTGGAAGACGTTCATGTTCGACACGGTGGGGCGGTGCAAGCGCAAGTCCATTATATCTGCCGAGGGAACCTACAAATGCAGCAATTCCGCAGACCTATCTCAATCAGAATTAGGAACAAATGAGCACAATCGTCCTTCAAGATCTGCTTGCACTTCCAACTTGCGCCCCTACAGCACGGACGCGGCGATCGCGTCGAGTTTCGGCGCCGCCAGCACCAAGCGGGTGTGCCAGCTGCTGGACCCCATCCCGCGCAGCAAATACCCGGCGGTCACTGAGGAGGAGGAGGCAGGGGGTTAACACTCGTCCGCGTTTCGGCTCAATGTAAGCACTTTCTGGGGAATACGCTGTGAGGTTTCAGTGTTTCAGCGACAAACATAAGCTCAGGAAAGCGCACGAGTGGCAGCCCCTGGGAGGAGGTCATCTCACTCCCACTGCAGATCGCGTGCATGGCCGCGTTTGACGCCGTCCTCGTGCACATCATCAACACAGTGGCGCCGGGCAGGGGGGTCATTCAAAACAAGCTCTCGACAGACGTTCAATCTCCTCCTCCTCCTCCGCAGGAGTTATTGAGAACAGGCACTCGACCGACATTCAATCTCCTCCTCCTCCCCGCTCCATCCTCCCCCTCCATCCTTCGCGTCTGTATCAGCATTCATCCCAAGGTAAGGCATGGTTCGATCCCGGTCCAGTACCTGTTCTCAATGACCCTGCTGCCGGGCAAGTGGCACGGCGTCAAAGCAGCGATGGTGGCGGCGCTGAACAAGAACAAGACGAGCCTGACGCTGGACATCCTCGCGGGCCCGACGTACGCCAGCTGCGACGTGATCTTCCTGCAGGAGGCAGCGGCGGCGTTTGTGGGGGAGCTGGAGCGGCACCCGGTACGGCCTGGCAGACATCGCTCACCACGTCATCCAACGATTTTTCACGAAACAATTGAGCTGCCACGGATATCAATCGACATTGATCGATGTTGATATTCACTCAGCATCGCTGTGGTCGGTCGAAATGTCAAAGTCATCCTCTCGACCAATCACCGCAGGGTAAATCGATGCTGACTGGATATCAATATCTATCAATATCGATCGATATTGGTAACAGCTTGACCTGTTTTGCCAGATTAAGTGGCATCCTATGAGGTGGTGAGGAATACCTGCAGGGCCTTAGCATCCGGTGCTGGGGTCGCGCTACCACGTGCTGGCGCCCGAGAAACTAGATGGGAAGCGCGATCAGAACAGCATGATTCTAGTGGCTAAGGCGCGGTTCGAACCATCGGGGGCATCTGAAGGCGCAACCGCTGTGGCGGGCGAAAAACGCGGGGAGTGCGTTGGGGCGTGGACCGGGGAGATGACTGCAGATGTGACCAAGAAAGTGGGCATGTGGATGGAAACACCCGTGGCCGTCGCCGCTGGCGACCTGTTCGTGGTAGGGCCTCCCATATATTGCCGCGTCATCGACACTCATTTTCAACCCTCCTGTCACGAGCTGGATGGCTTCTTATGACGTGGCGAGCAATATTACCAGACGCAGTGCCCGTCATGTCAGTGGGACGCAATTTCAACCCCCGTCATGTTGATATCAACGGTTTATAATGACGCGGCGAGCGATAGATGCCAGGCCCTTGTTCGTGGTGCGCTGCGCTGAGAAGAGCGGGGGTGAGGGTGAGGGCGGGCGCCGGTTCGTGTTTGCGTCGTTTCACGGCGACACCAACGGGTTGGCCACCATACCCGTGGTGGACGCCCTGGACAAGACCATGCGTCTGATAGAGGTGGACGAGGCGGAGGCGGCGGAGACGCCGGTGCACTGGACGGAGGTACCTGCGCCGCCGCTGCTGCTGTTTGGCCTGGCAGGGGGTTTATTGCGAACAAGCGCTCAACCGACGTTGTATCCTCCTCCTCCTCCTCCTCCGGGCGTCTGTTTGAGCATTCATCCTCAAGGTAAGTCATGCGGGCTTGTCCGATCGAGGTTAAGTGCCTGGTTTCAGCGTCCCTTGTGCCGGGATGCCAACACTCACGTGTCCCACTCCGAGGGAAAGCAGCAGGGTGTGGAGGAGTTTGCGCGGCACCTGGCTTCGCTGTGGCTGCACACGTGCTGGGGCGTGTGCGATCCGCGCGTGCACACCACGTTCAACGCCCGCACCTTTCTGCAGCCGCAGCTCAACAAGGCAGGGCAAGCCAATCACGTCTGTCCATATCGCCACATCACCAACACTCAGCTAATTAAGTCAGTCCATTCCGCCACATTAGTGACTGTCAACCAATCATGTTCAACGCGCGCACCTTCCTACAGCCGCAGCTCAACAAGGCCAGGTGGTGCACACTATGTGGGGGATGAGGTTTCGAGCAGCGGAAAACAATGAAGTGAATGACCTGGCGAGCATTATGAGCACCGGAGCACTAAGCGTTCATGACCTCGCCTCGCGTCGCTTCCTGAGCCCTAAACCCTAAAAACTAAATCCTAGACCCTGCGACTCGGCGGTGCGCATGGCGGAGTGTGCGACGTCACCGCTGACGGACCGAAACCCGAAGGACCACGTGGTATTCCGCGCCCCCTCCACCGGCGGCGGGCCGGGCCCGGACCGCGGGCCAGGCTTCCGGGTGAACCTCGTGACTCGCGATAACACCGGCGATGGTAATTTTATGCCGGATGCTCCGTTTCCCACGCTGCGCTTCCCGTCGGACCACGCCGTGGTGAGCGTCGAGCTGGAGCTGCAGCATGAGTCGAATTGCTCATAGCGAGGGAACGGTTTGCGTGTGGAACGGTTTGCCCATGGAACGGTTTGCGTGTGGAACGGTTTGCGTGTGGAAAGGTTCACGTGCGGAAAGGTCTACGTGCGGAATGGTTTAGCCCATCGGACTGCGCCGTGGATATAGAGCAGGAGCAGTGGATGTGAAACTGGTTGCTCATAGTGACGAGTACGCATTTGAGCCGGTGTGTGGTCGTTAGACTTGCAAAAAACAGAAACTTCTAAGAAATGGAAATAAGGAAGTTGCCAACGTCAGTACATGGCGTGGATGGCATCGGCCCACTTATCCACCACCGCGCTGCGCTTCAGCTTCTGCGTACTCGTCAGCTCGCCGCCCGCCACGCTGAAGTCGATGTCAAGGATGGTGAACTTCTGAATCTTCTGCGCATTGCTGATCGCTTCCTTGTTGTATGCCGCCACGCCGGAGGGTCATTGAGATAAAGCACTCGACCGATGTGGGAGCATGACTTCCCTCCATCGGACCGGGTGAATGCGTATACAGATGCGCGGGCTCGGTTCGTCGATCCAACGTCGGTCGAGTGCTTGTTCTCAACAACCCCCCCGCCAACCCAGCCTCGATATACGCCGCCCACGTCGGGTCAGCCTGGGCCATTGTCACCGTGGTGGCGCCGCTGCCGATCTCCAGACTCGCGCCCTCACAGTGGGGCCATTGATAACAATTACTCGACTGAGATCGGAACACGGCTCACCTTGAGCGTCAATGCTCATACAGACGCGCGGAGGTGGAGGACGACATTCAACGTCGGTCGAGTGGTTATCATCGATAATCTAGTGCTCACACAAACGCCCGGGCGGGGATGAGGAGATCTGTCGGGTGATGCGGCATCTGCCAAGTGCTTGATATCAATAATCCCCTTGCCACAAGGTCGTCGTCGAAGGAGTCCTCCGCGTTGGGCCTCTGGCGCAACGTCACCAGCAACGTGTTGTACTTCATCTTGTCGCCCACCATCACCAGGTTGGACACGCCGGGCATCAGGCTCTTCAGTCGCGCCTCGAAGCAGTGTCATTCAAAACAACGTCTCGACCGACTTTGGATCGACGATACATCGACGATACATCGAAATCGGGACGTGGGTGAATGCTGATGCTCATAGGTCGCTCTGCCACCAAAAGTTGTGTCTGCACCTCTGTGTGAGTAATCACCCTGAACGTGAGTCATGCTTCAATCACCGTTCGAGACGTTGTTCTCAACACCCCCCCTGCCTCGACGGGCACGGGTGCGATGTTCTCGCCGCCCGCCGTGATAATGAGTTCCTTGATGCGGCCAGTGATCAGGGGCTTCCACTCGTCTACCTTGAAGATCAATAATGTGAGCCATTTTTTGTCACTAATAAAACCACCGAAATCACCAAACGTATCCTGCAAAGAGTGTTCACGTCCAGCTGAAAAGTGGACGAGTGTAAGCCCCTGCCGGTGATGTACAGCAGGCCGTGCTTGTCCAGCCGGCCCACGTCGCCGGAGTGCAGCCACCCGTCCGCGTCGATCGCCTCTGCGGTTTTCTCCGGCGCGTGCATATAGCCCATCAAGTAGCGACGCAAGTTGAATTGAAACCGAAGCTTGAATGCGGTGCATCAAATGTCAGAAACCCAGCGCTGTCAGTCTTGGGTCAACCGCGGGTCATCCCGGGGTCAACCGTGGGTCAACCGCGGGTTAACCTGTGGGCAGCCTGAGGTTAAGCTGGGGTTCAGCTGGGGTCAACCAGCACCGCCCTACCATCATGATGTGGCGGCCGCGGAAGCACACCTCGCCCTCGCCCTCCTTGTCGCGACCCGCCTGGTGGTCGATCTTCAGCTCGCACCCAGGAGTAGGGTCACCGACAATCAGTAACACAACGAATACAGGGCCAATTCTTGCAAGAGGAGAGGAGCGAGGCGAGAGAAAATGGAAATGGAGAGGAGAGAGGAGAGAGGAGAGAGGAGAGGAGAGAGGAGAGCAGAGAGAGAAGAGGGGAGAGGGGAGAGACGAGGAAATGGAAGGGACAGGAGAGAGAAGAGAGGAGAAAGAGGGTGGATGAGAAGAAATGAGAGAGATGAGACAAGCGAGAGGAGTGGAGCGAGGACAGTGCTGGTCATCAACGACCCCCCTGCCCAGGCAGGGGCGACCCGCAACTACCGGCAATGTAGCACTCTGGAAGGGACCCGTTCTGTAGGGACGCAGCTTGAAACTGGAATCCAAAATTGAAAGCAGTCTAACGTATTTTTGCTTCAAGCGCTGCAACTTGCCGCGTTCAACACGTGCGGGTATTAACTAGCGACCCCCCGCCCCCAAACACCACCGGAGTACCCCCTGAACACCCCCTAAATAGCGCTCGAATACCTCCTCAAGACCCCATGCATAATAGCACGAGGCGCCCCCTATATGACCCCATAAATGCCCCTGACTAACTCCCCGACACTCCCAAAACACCCCCTGAATACCCCCTGAATACCTCCCAAATACCCCCTAACTACCCCCCTAAATAACTTGTATACACCCTCGACATAAACCGCCCTACCGTTCTGGCATCCCGCGTTCTCGGACAAGCCGCACGTCAGGGGCTTTCAACTAGTCCACTTATCAGGTTAACCTGAGCCGATTTCTGTCACTGATACCATACAAATTGCTCAGGTCAAGCCAAACTTGTGAGTCAGTGAGGGGTTTATACTCGTATGCTGCTCAGCTGCCGTTCAATCATGTATCCGCACCAGCGTATTCCCCGAAAAGTGCTCACGTCAAGCCTGATATGTGGAAGAGAGTGGCAGAGTGACAAGATATGATATGGTCATCCTGTCCACAAGATGACAAGATGACAGTATCGATATGGAACATGACCTTGAGATGATAGTCTGGAGAGTGGCAGCCCCCGCCGTATGACTGCATGATGAGGATGCCAATTGAGCCGAAGAAATCGAGGGTGTCCACCCCGATGGGCGCAGATCCGGTAGGTGAGGACTCATGGATAGTGCTCGCTACGTCATCAAGCGCATTTGAAATCCTCGTTCCTTAAGTCGAATAATCCGGTTTCGGTGTATCGCCTGGGTGAAGCTCCCATACAGAGTTGCGGACAATGCGTCAGCGCTCCGCGTTGGAATGCGGGCTCCAGCTTGAATGCCCATACAGAGTTGTGGATAAAGCGTCAGCGCTCCGCGCGGGAAGTGATATACCGAAATTGGCCTATTGCCGCATATGACGTGGCGAGCACCATCAATCTACATGCGATTTTGACCCTCGGGTTTTTAGTCGCACGGCATCCTATGACGTGGTGTGCACTATCCATCAGTCCTTACCAGTCAAGCACCAGCGCGCTTTGTCGAGGCCGATGGCGGCCCGGGCCTTGGAGAATAGCAGCTTCTTGGCCACGAAGCCCAAGTATAGCGCCGCAAGTTGAATTGAAAGCAAACCTTGAAAGCTGAAGTGGAAAGGATCCAGTCCCTCTCATCGAAATCCGGCTGCAGGTCCGTTTGTGACGTTCGGGGGGATAGGTAGGGAGCTGAGACCTCATTGATTACTGCAGCACTTTGCTGACATTTATTATTACTTCTGGCGTTGAAGCAAGGAACTTTCAACACGGGTTTCAGGTGGCTGCAACTTGCACTGCCCCACCGAGGTAGGGGTGCGACGTCTTGCTGCCAAATTGACTCGCCCTGTGGATCTGGGCGCCCACCCCCTTGCACCAGATTGTGATGTGCCGCTTCAGCCCCGTGCTCTTCTTGCCCGCCGCCTGCAGCGCCTCGGTGAAGTGGCGCGATTTGAAACTGAAAGCAAAACTTGAAAGCACAATTTGAAAGTGAAGGCTGTTCATCGTGTTCAAGCTGCAAGCACTGACACGGTCTAAATGCTGACCGACCCTAGGGTTTGTCAGCTCGAAATGGGGCAGGGAGATGGGTTAGCGCTTACCATGTGAGCGCCTTGAGGCTCGAAGTTGGTACAAAGCATTAAAAAGCAGAATACAAGCGCGGTCTATCCGGGTTAGAGAAAGAGACGATTCCGCGTGTATGAGGAGGCACCAGGCTTTCGCCCTGGCCCCCGCGCGGTCAAATCTGGGGCGAACCTGCAGCGCCCTGCCTCGGCGAACCTTTCCCACACGCGCGGCACACCGAAGAACACCGTCGGCCTCACCGTGGCGTAGCGGCGCAACTTGAAATTGGAA
>Ga0307489_10000155_pt1 | contig 36614 bp, 43 predicted proteins | sample SB12metaG_FD_202247 | JGI IMG/M metagenome (GOLD analysis project Ga0307489, IMG submission 202247) | Sea-ice brine microbial communities from Beaufort Sea near Barrow, Alaska, United States - SB 1.2 | ecosystem: Environmental > Aquatic > Marine > Coastal | place: USA: Alaska | collected... | reverse complement strand
TTTCCGCCTGTCGCGACCCCTTCGACTCTTAACTCGGAAAAACAAATTTCAACGATTTTTGGCCATTCGACCCTAATTTGATATGACTGACCCTCATTTGACAGGCTCAATAAAATCCGACCCTAATATGACAAAAACCGGCAAAATGCTCGCCGCCCAACAAAAAGAAAATGGGGTTTACGAAGTCGAACTGAGCGCACTGCACGTGGAACGCGGTTTATCAGCTCGTTTCTGACGTACGGGCGGGGTGGGATACTTCATACTATCGGCCAAGCTCCCGGTTCGTGTGTGTGTTCTTTCTAAGGACGGCGAGCGCGCTGCGATTGCCGCTGCCGCCTCTCTCTCAGCCACCGCGCCACCTTCTCGTACCCACACACTGTTGCGGAACGTGCACATCTCGGAATGCTCACCGAGCTGCCTTGCTCCACCGCCCAATCCAACGCCTGCAGGTGCCCGTTCCTCTAACAGCCCGGCGCACGTCAACTCGACCCACGGGCAGTCGTGCTCACGCGCCCATCGCAACACCTCCAGCCACCTGCCCCGAGCGTCCAAGCGCAAACGTTCGCGCAATCCATGGGCACCCACGGGCACACGTGGTAAGCATTACACGCACCCCACCCACCAGGAGAGCCTCGCAATTCCGCGCTTCTGTAAGATCATGATAGCTTTTGAGACAACTACGACGGGTTTTGCATGCACGCCCACTCGAGCGGCCTGGACCGTGAAACTGATATAGAAACGGGAGAGGAGGGGGAGACCGGCGCGGCGGCGGCGGTGGCCATGGCAGGGATCGCCAGAATCTGTGTTAAAAAATCATCAGGCGGGCGGCCTTCAACTCAACAAACGAGGGTTATGAGCTTGTGTTGAAGGACATTTTGAGCAGTTTCCACCATGCCTTGCTCGACGGCGACGTCGTCGGTGGCGGACATTTTGGGCGATCCGGTGCTGGCGGGGGTAGGGTCTGGCACAAATCGCTCGCCAAGTCATCCAACGCACTTTGAAGCCTCGTTGCTTGAGCTGCATTGAACTGAACGGCATCCTATGACGTGGCGAGCAATATGTGCCAGGCCCTGGGCGGGGGCTGTGGCGTTCATCACGGGTCAGACATGGAGGATGTTCATAGCAGGGGCAGGGGGTGATGGTCATGGTGATGACGCAACAGTTGTCACTGCTTGTAAGCGGCGCCACGGCGATACTCCTCTTCGCCGGACTGGATCCCGACTCCGACTGACGGACGTGTATCACTAGACAACACGTGCGCGATGGTTTCAGACAGACAAATTTCCAGCGCTGCCAGCCTTCCTCACATCGTTGGCGATTGCCGATTGAATAGCATTAACCTTTCTGAAGTTATATAACATGCTAACTCATCAGCGTATCATCATCATGACGTTCGGCTGTTCCTTTTAACACATGTTCCCCCTGCCCGAAAGCCTCAATGTTCGTCGATGCCAGCACACCGAGCCCCTCCAGGCTTAATAGGTGATGGCGGTGGCGGAGCTACATGATAGGATGGGTGGGAGGCACGCAACGGGATATATCCCAGTCGGAATTTGACCTCGTACTTGTCACTCAGGTTCGTCACTCCAAGGGCCTTCCTCATGTCCGTCCCGGTTCTCGATTTCCCGTTCAGGCGCTCCAGCTCGGCGACGGATACGCCGGTTTCAATCAAATAGTCCCAGTACTTTTCTGAAGGAAAATGTTCACGGGAACTGTCATTCGACATGAGTTTCTCGGGGTCAGGCAGTCGCGATCGCGCGCTCACAGCAAAACATCGGCGCGTTTACCATGAAATGCTCCTTCAAGCACCTGGAGTCCCACGGGCAACCTTTCTCGTGGACCCACTTGAGCATGCCCAGGTCCAACATCCATTGTCTGACTCAGCCGCGCACATGGCGGTACATGCATTCCACGGGCATCTGTTCAAGTGGCCTTTCGAAGCGGCGGAACTGCACACTCTCGGACCCCACTCCCAGCCTTGTGACCGGGCCCACTTCATCACGTCCGGATGTCCGCCCTACGGCGGCACTCTCTAGCCCGCGGCATTGGGTGCAGTAGCGATGAGGGCACCTGTGGCTCACCAACCACTTCAGCGCCTCCAATTGACCAGATAAGATAGCACACATCGCCTCGCTCGAACTGTTTTCCCACGGGCAGTTATGATCAAGCAGTCACTGCAACACAGCCGTGTTTCCACCGAACGCGCCCATTGTAAAGATAACACCGTTCAGCCCTCCCAAGTGAAGTGCAGAACCTCCAGCTGCCCGCCCCGTGCAGCGAACATCGCACATTCGGTCCAGTCCACCGCCCATTCTGCCCTGCCTTGCCCGACGATGTGCTGCAGCACCGCCACGGTGCCAAAATGTGCGACGAGCCACCCGTGGTCGCCGCGATGAACCCGCCCATTGAACAATCTAGTCCAAGTGCATCCGTTGTCCAATTGAACATCTCCACAGTCTCGCAGAAAGTGCGAACCTTTCAGTTTATCTTTGAAGTTGGGAACGTTGTGATTGTTGGGGGGGAGTCGGGGAGCGACGTCGGGAAGGATCTGCCCCGCCACGGCAGCCCGCTCTCCACCAACACCGCCCGCGCCGCGTGACACGCGCGCGCGAGCGGCGCGCGGTCCACGACGTCCAGCTGGGGGAGGGCCCAGAACAAGTCCGTCGGTTTCTCCAGCAGTCGCCGGAGCAGCGGCGACAGGTATTGGTAGGTTATCAGCCCCGTATCCCGTAGCCGCCCAAATAGCTCCCCTCGTCCTGCCAAAGCTCGTCTCCCGCGGCGAGGCCCAACATCGCGGCGAGCGCGGCCGGCAGGCGCATGATGAGGCGGTTAGGGGATTAGCTCGGCGGCGGGCTGCACCGCGAAAGTACAGGCGCGAGCGGCATGAGCGCGGCGTCCGGCTTCCGGCGGCAGCGGGTAGTAGTAGGTTATCGGCCCTGCCACTCCTTATTTAGGGGGGCACTGCTTACTCAACTATTGCGCGCGCGCTTGTCTCGCGAGTGCTGCACGCACACAGCTCTGAGCGCTATTGGTACTATCTGCTTTTCCTCCTCCGACGCCGAGCCAGTGGGCCACGGGGGCGACGACGACGACCACGAGTAGTTCAGGTGGAGTTGCCCGAACCTTGTGTTGGAGCACGAGGTGCACGATCTGAACGCTACGGCGGGACCTCCTCCGCCGCCGCCGACGCCGACGCCGAGCCGCCAGAGACGGTTGGGGGCTACGGATGCAACGACACCGACACTTGTGCGCGCTGCTCGACCTGCTCTATAGGCACTTCCACCTTGACGCGGCGCTGAGCCGCTGAGAATCACACACCATTCTCGTCGGACCTCTTCGACACTCAAATCCGCCTTGGATTGTACCGGTACACCACGAACAAGCGGACTAGTCTACGGAACTGCGAAAAATCGTCAGGGAGGGGGAATCGACAATTTTGCAAAGCTGAATTCAAAAAGGAAAATCAGGGTACCCACTGGTCTCCCTGGTATCTACGGGACGGACTCTGGCCCCTGTGTCGTGAAAAACAAACCACACGGCAGTCCAAATGGCGTGCTCTGTATGGCGCAAGGACAGCACAATGGTATCGACCCTCCATTTCGTCCTATCGCCGACCGGATTCGGCCGCGTGAAAGTAGTTTTCACACTTGGGACCGGCCGACCAAAACGCCCTTTTTTTACGACACAGGGGCCTGAGTCCCGTAGATGGTGTGCCGGGGTACACTACACACCAACGCACTGAATTCACGCACGAGTAGCTAAGGCGAGAATGCAACGTCTTCGTCTGTGTGTACCACCTACGTTTTGCAACATTCCTTAGTACTCTTCGTCTACTTCCTTCAGTTAAAGGTGGAGAGAGCAGGGACGTGATACGCACAGTAAGGTCTTCGTAGGGCGTTTTTGCGATTCTCAACATGCCCACTCTCTAATCCACAGACGCAGACGGCCGCGATCGGAATGAGAAACTACCGCGCCGAATAAACTTCCGTTCACAGTTGCTGGTACGTAACAATTTACAATTTACTGCCGCCCACACTTCAGACCAAAAGTTCACCGCCGACGACACCCGTACCCTGTTTCTCATTAGATTTCATTGGCTGCCGAACCATCCTCCCTCAAAGGGAGGGAACCATATCATAAATAATGGAGAGATTGTGCGGCGCAGAGCCGTTTGGGAATCGACGAGTCAACTCAAGATCTCTCTTATCGGAGCAAATGTGCACATTTTCGACGGAAGTAGCAGCGGTACGGAAGGTCAAAACGGATTTTAGGATGGTCGTGGTGCAGTCCTGCTCGGCAGGCGCCCCTCTACTTCAGAATCAGTGTCGGGTCTGGTGTCGGTCGAGGATTCACCGAGGATTTACCCCCCAGTTTCTTAAATAGAGGGAATCATACCGCGTAGTCATATGGCACTTGCGCTGCTGTCGCGGCCGTATTCATTTCCAAATCGTGATAACTAGCTAGTCACTATGGATAATGGAGGAACGCAAAGCGGTCACCTCTGGGTTTCAACGACCGAGGCCGGCGCGTTGATACCCCCGTGCGAGAATTCCCCCTTAGCGTCCGAGCCCGATGCGCGGCCCCCCCCGTCAGGCGCGCACCGGTCAGCATCAACGAACGAGCCCATTGCGCAGCGCTTTCGCGTCCTCAACGACCGGCGTATGAAAGTCCTGGCGGAGCGCGTCTCCGAGCCCCAGCAGCACTGGCCCCAACCCCACCTCGGCCCAGTGGAAGGCGCCGCGCAGCCATCGCACCATCCGCACCACCGCCGCAGCGCTCCCCTCCACACCGGGCCTCACACTCGCTCCCTTCACATCTCATGGTACGCATGATTCAGGCGTCCGGTCGGATGCTCTCATTGGTTCAGGAAAATACCGACTGGCAGGTTAGTGCGTGTAAGAACCCCGCCTCCACAGTCCCCGCCGCGGTCCCCTCCTTGGTCGGATGACAGCTGCCCCCTAAACCTAACATCTCCGCCGCCGTCTTCACGTCCGTGCACGCCCCGAGTAAACGTGCGGTCTGCTCCTGGGTGCTGCCGCGAGCCTGGCGCCACACACCATACGAGGCAAGCGCCGGCCAGGCAGGGTGAGTCACTGCCACCTGGACGGGCCAGCAAGATATTGCGCGCCACGTCATAGGATGCCATTTCGAAACCTGCCTTGCAGATGTTGCGCGCCACATCATCGACACGCATTTAACACCCTCATATTGGAAGTTGAATGGCAGCCTATGACGTGGTGAGCAAGATTGCGCAGGCCCTGCCATCTGGTGAGTGAGCAGCGCGCCGCGCAGCGCCGTGACGCCGTCTCTGTTCACCGCATACCCGCCATACCCGCCCGTGGACCCGGCTAAACCAGCCCCGGCCCCAGCGGCGCCAGCCTGCGCACCGCCGTCGGGCCCTTGCACCAGATATCCGTTCGCGTCCACCAGATATCCGTCTGAGTTTACTCCATATCCATCAGTGTCCACACCATATTCGTGCCCGCCCAGTTCCGCCCCTGCATCCGCACCCGCGTCGTCTTTCGGGAAAACGTGAGGCGGCGAGCGGCCGGCCGGACCCAGCGCCAGGGGCTTTCACTCCTCCACTTTTCAGCTCAACGTAATCAGCTTTTGTGAAGTACGCTAGGTGCTTACATCGACAACGTCTCAGGTTGAGGTGAGACGCGGACGAGCAGAAGCCCTTGCCCAGCGCTGCCCCCGGAGTGGTGCGTGCGAATGTCTCCTGTTGAGTGAGCGCCGCGGCTAAGTCCGCAGGGGAGGGTTCGGCCGCTTGGGACGCCGGGGATCCCACGGAGTTGGGCCGACTAGATGTTGCTCGCCACGTCGAAGGATGCCACGTACACTCAGTCTCGGAGGGACTCGTCTCTGTGAGTTGACGTGCTGTGATTATCGTATCAGTCGAGAGGGTGACTGCTTCAAAAGTGTACCAGGTACAATTCAATCTGTATTTGGACTGGATCGTTCTGATTGGTCAAAAAGCTTCGATGCGATACCAAATCCGACACTGTGTTTGCCAAAGAAATCAACGGATCAAAATGAGTCGAATGACGTGGCGAGGAATCTCTGCCAGGCCCTACCCCGTCCGCCCCCCGCCCAACGCCCCCCACGCCGCCCCCCGCGCGCGTGGAGTCGTGCGTGTGGTCCCCCGTCCCCAGTGCGCCAGTCCATGCGGGACCCGGCAGCGGTGGGTCGTACTTCACGACGACGCCGCGTTTTCCATTGACGTCGGTGCCCGGATACGCCGGGTAGCCAAACATGGGTAAACCCCGCTGCTCCAACTCTGGCCACATGGTCGTGTACCCCATTCCCCGTTGTTTCAAGTGGATGGTCCAGGGGGTCCCGCTCGGACCCATGGGCCCCCAATCCAACCGATCTGTAAGGCAAAGTGAATAATATTCGCCAGAAAATCGTAATAATGCTCCAATAATGGGGGGTTGAACATGGTTTCGATAACGTGGCGAACACATGTAGAATAATGTGGCGAACAAATGTTGGATGTCGTTGCGAGTGTGTGTTGGATGACGTGGCGATATGTGTGGAATGACGTGGCGGATATATGTTGGATGAAGTGGCGAACAGAAGTTGAATGACGCAGTCGTCCCTACCTGTACGGCCAGTCAAGCCCCCCGTCGCTGTAGAAGTGGCGGTAGGCGTTATACCAACACGTGGGCATCTCGCCACGCCTGAGTCCTAGCGTGGCGCGGAGCACGCCGCATCTGTGGCGGTGCGGCCACCCCGCGTGCTCCGCCAAGTGCTCTGCCTCCGGTGCCACCAGGCACAGAAACTCCGCCTGCACCGCTTCGGCATATTGCACCAGTTGGTCTGCGATATCGCCGCCGTGGTACCATGGGTCCCGCATCATTTTCAAAATCCCGTGGCGGTCTAGCTGACGCCCCAGGGGGTGCGCCTTGGAAACAGAAAACGCCGCAACTCCCTCGAGGCCGCAGTCGCGCAGCGGGCTGTGAAAGTGCGCCCAGAGGTCTGCAGTGATATAGGACGCGTAGAAGAACATCCAGTTGCGCATCACGGCGAACATCTCAAACGCGAGGACGTAGTTGCGGTCGGATCCATCGAGTTCAACAGAGGAGGGCGCCAGCTTGTCGCCGTTGTTCCAAGGCGACGGAAACACCTTGTGGGTGCCGTTGATGTTCACCACGCGGCAGGGACTGGCAGATAGTGCCCGTCACGTCATCCACACACATCTTGCCCCTTGATGTGTTCACTTATATGGTATCATTTGACGTGACAAGCAATATCTGTCACAGGCCATGCCACGCGGCGAAACTTATCTGGCGCCAGGTGCCTGGTGTTAGGGCCAGGCGGAACTTGCTTGCCATGTCATCGACGCGCGTTTGGATCCCTCGTTTATTGAGTGCAATCGTATCCTATGACGTGGCAAGCAATGTCTACCAGGCCCTTTGCCCGCCACGTCATCGACACGCCTCTTGAGCTGATTGGCATCCTAGAACGTGGCGAAAATATCTGCACGAGCAATATCTGCCGGCCCTACCTCGTGGCATTGATAGGGTGCGTGGCGGCGTGTATCAAACTGGTGCGGCCCACGCACAAGCACTCGTTGTCGCGTTGCAAGATGGTGGGCTCGCACACGTACTCGCCAGGGTCAGCGTTGTACGGGCGTGCGCCGACTTCCCCTAGCTTGAGCCGGTACACCATCCCCCCCTTGCCGTCGTTGGCTAACTCGCTGAAACCCATGTCGCCCGGCTTCAAGCTGTTGGCGTCGGGGACGAAGGAGTCGGAGTAAGCGTAGGCGTTGGAGGAATCGGAGGTGGAGTAGGTGGCGGTGGTGATGGTGGTGGACGAGGTTTGCGGGAAGCACGGGCACCACAAGTCGTAGGTGATGCTGGCGGTGGCCCCGAGCTGCACCGTGGCCGTGCCGTCGCACCCGCCGTTGCTCCCCATGTCCCGGGAAGTGTACATCGCAATGCACTCGGCCACGGCGGCGGGGCCGTAGCACCCCAGCAGGAACGGCGCCGTCGTCTGCGCATGGTAGTGATACACCGTCGACGCCGTGACGGGGCCTATTGTGGTCGACGGCGGCACGAGACCGACGTGGCCGCCGCACCCGTCGAGGTCTGTTGGCACAGTCCCCGTCGCCTCGTTGCGGCCGTAGATGCCTATACCGTCGAGCATAATTCCGACGATGGTTGAGTGCCCGGCGGCGCTCGCGTCGTAAGCGCAGACCATATCCGTGTGGAAGTGATAAGGCGTGGCGTGGCCGCCACACGCATCCATGAAAAGGCTGGTGAGGGTGGTGCCCGCCGCGCACGACTGCGCCAGGCTACAGGGTCACTGATGACAGCGCACCGATATCGGAGCATGCTTGCCACAAGGCGATTGCTCGTACTACTACAGACGCCCAAATTCGGTTCGTAAGTGCTTGTTCTGAATAACCCCCCCTGCCAGGCCGGCCTCGCACGCCGTCACGTCCAGCCCCCCCGGGCAGTACCCGCTATACACCCCGGTGGCAGAGTCGTAGCACGGGTACGGGGGCTTGGAGGACTGGGAGGTGGAGGAACCGGTGGGGCTGCTGCCGAAGCCGGCCTCGAAGGGACCGTAGATGAGCTGCGTGCAGAGGCCGGGGCGGAGACGGGCGGGGGGGCAGGGCAGAGGAGGACGTCAACGATGGAGACGTGAGCGACGCGCCTGACCCGAGGACAAACTCGTGGAAACTGGTTGAAAAGTTGATAAATGAAGGTAGTCTGAAGGTGGCGAGTCGGGCTCGCTCGAATATGGGTTTCCGCGCCCCGTCGTGCTCGTGTCACCCGTCTCCATACGCACCACGAAGTCGACGGAGTACCCCACGGTTCCGAGCAGCGGCGCGGGGCCGGGCGACGTGATACTGGCGCTAGGGAACGTGACGCCATTCCATAAGCCGCTCAGCTTCCCAGTGGAGTTGTCGAACGTCAGCTCGGGCGTGTGGGAGAAAGCGGCCGCCCGGGCCAGGAAGGCCGCGAGCGGCAGCGCGGCGAGGGCAGCGCCGTGCGCCATATCAGCACCGGTACACGATCGCTCGCCTACGCAGCCGCCGACGCGAGCGGGTGCCGGCGGCTTCCAGAGCACCGGGAGCACGAGCACCTCCTTACTTCTGACGGGTATCGACAAAACCGTGATCTGGCCCCCGCCCCGTCCTGCCGCGGATTCACCATCGCCTAGATTCGGTGGTCCTCAGGCGCCCGCAAAAGACATATCGCCACCGAGACTGTCGCAGCGAGTCCCTGATAGACCTATGGTGCTCGTCCAATGCCAGTGTTTCGGCACATATCGTCGGAAGCGCCATCTAGGGTGTGTTTCCGGACCCTCTGGCGTTGTCGGGAGACATGTTTTTTCAACAATGCCGACCGGATTCCAGAGTCTCAGACGCGCCGACCGGGTTGTTCGCAGTGTGTTCCGGTCGGTAGGACTGGACCCAGATTGACGATCCGATCCCAAGTTGAATTTCGCCATCTACACTCCGTCCGAAGAGGGGTAGTTCAGGAAACACGCAAAATGGTGAAAAAGTGAGCTCCGCATTTGACACGGATATGATGATTCCGCGATATTACTGGTCCACGTGTACGGTCACAGTACGGATACATTGCTCTCATTGGTCCACCGCTAGCAAGGGGGTGCCGAGGCACCGAATGCCGCTGGAAAACACCCCGCGCGGCGCCGCCCGGCGCGACGCTGCGAATTCTGGCTCACATATGCACTCCGAAACACGCCTGTGCGTGACATCCTCACGTGGAGCCACACGATTAGTTGCCGGACGCCGGCGCGGGGGGCAGAGTATACGCGCGGGGTCGAGCAGACGGACGCCTGAAAAGCGGGGGGGGGCAACCAAAACGGCGCTGGAAAGCACCTCACGCTTGACGGCTCGCCATCGCACGCGAATTCTGGCAAACATATGCAGCCCCGATCGCGCCCCTTCGCAACTGCTTCGCGCTGAGCCACGCGATTAGTTGCCCGGCGCCGGCGCGGGGGCCAGAGTACTAGCGCGGGGCCGAGCTCGTGGCTTTCGAAGCAAATGGCAGATTCGTGGCGACTCGCCCTGACCCGCGGGACAAACGTCGAAACGGCGCCGCGCGGCACGTTCGAGCCGTCGGACTCAGCTAATCCTCGCGCCTGACCACCCTCGGACGGATCCCGCGCGGAGTTTTCGGGTGAGGTCAGCGTCGCTGCCGGCTGCACCCCGCCCCCCGCAGGCTACAGTGGCGCGGATGGCCAGCTTGCAGGGGTTTTCACGTTTTGCTCCTAGGTCCGGGTGCCCAGGCATGCCACGTGCCGAAATTACGAATCCCTGATTGGTCCAGATCTTGCCACGTACCTCGTCGAATCCGACGTGTCAAAAGTGCCGATTTCGCTTAAATTACACGGATAAACGTCATTTTGCGTGTTTCCTGAACTACCCCTCTTCGGACGGAGTGTCTACGGGACTCAGGCCCCTGTCAGTCCGCGCAAGTAGCTTATTTAAGCTCGGTTTTCGGACTTGGTCAGATTCGAGACCATTTTGGTGTATGGGCTTTTAGTCAGAGGGTCTGCGGTCGGTCGGCAATCACCAACCCTGAACTTCATCGTACTCGAGATTCTCTCGCGATTTTGTCGAAACAAGGCAAACTGTCCAAACCGGCAGATCTCTGACTGAAAGCTCATACAGGAAAAAGAGTTTCAACTCACACTCATATTTGAAAACAGAGCTTAAATAAGCTACTTGAGCGGACTGCCTGTGTCGTAAGAAACAAACCATACGACTGTCCAAAGCGCCTGATTTGTATGGCGCAAGGACAGCACACTGGTATCGACCCTCCATTTCGTCCCATCGCCGACCGGATTCGGCCGCGTGATTGCAGTTTCCACACTTGGGACTGGCCGACCAAGACGCCATTTTCTTACGACACAGGGGCCTGAGTCCCGTAGATTTCGGTCGTGCAGAATCCTAACGAGTAGTCTAGGGAGGAAAAGGTGACGAACTTCCTCCTAGCGCGCAGGGGGTATCAGGGGGGCGAGGCGGTTTCGTGTACCGGTACACGCTTACGGCAGTCAGACCAGACGGGCGCGGGAACGCCCAAATGCGACAAACAGGTCGGCCACACTTTGCGCGTGACTCACGGGCTCAGCGGGCCGTCGCGAACGCTTCCCCCCATCCCGTTCGCCGCACGCTGCGAGCGTCCCCAGCGCGCGCGAATTACCCCCGTAGCCATCTCTGACACTCACAAGCAAACAGTCTAGCTAGGGCACCGCTTTCCCGCCCATCGTTTCCCCGTGCTCGGGATTGAAGCCGACCCGTGTATGTTCAGTCCCAGGCGCCGGGCTTTGGTGTGCGCACTCGTCACGGCGACCCGCAGGGCTTTACCGGAGGGTTGGCAGCCCTTGTCGGGAAGATGCGGCGGTTGGCACGTGGTGCCCGTGCATCTGGCTCTGACCGCTCTTTTTTAAGCCCTGCCCCGTGCAATTGCACGGCCAACGCGTCCCCCGACACGCCGACAGGCCGAAACGCACAAACCCTCTCGCACGACCCAAGACATGCCGCTCGACATGCGAAACCACCTGCAATATACCCCAAACGCGTACGCCGTCTGGGCGTTTATTTAAATACAGCGCCGCTGCCTTGTTTTGCTCGTCTCCCATTGGTGCAGAGAAACATACGCTCTTCTCATTGGTCAGAAATATGACAGTTGGGGGAAACAAGCATTTGAAAACCGAGACTGGGTTAGGATCGATGCCGGCTTCGAGCGCTGTTCATTTACAGTGGGTTTGCGCGGCTGACCTGCGGCGCAGCTCTCGTAAACGGGTATTTTCGACGAAAAATCCCTTGTTAAACCCCAAAGCCGGGAAAAAAATAGCCAGTCACTTGCCTGGGCGACACTCGCAAGTTGGCGGCAGAGATCACACTGTCAATCTTGACTTTGGACAGAATCTCGGTACAATCTTTGCACTTTCGCTATGTTTTGTGGGGTGTCAAACCCGTAACTTTCCTTCCGCGGGCGGGCGAAGAGTGGGAAACTATCTGTTCTGCTCGTAATCAGGAGATCTGTTGGCGAATCGCCCTGCTGGCTTACGATGAACCAATCAAAACGCTCCGTGGCTCTGTGAAAATGACCGGTACACAAAAACCGGTACGCGCAATTACTTTTGCTGCCCTTAAAAGAAAAAAAATGTTTTTTTGGGAGTCTGGATAACCCTCGCATAACCCTCGGATAAGACCCGTCGATCTTCAGATCTGTCTCGACCAATTAGCGCGAGGTCACCATGGTGATCTGGCTTTGGGGTTTATTAACGGAGTATACACCCATTGCGGTAAACTTCATGACTTAATAGATCGTCGATTCGCCATACATCGACCCCTCCAAGAATCCTTGGAGGGGGGCAGGCACGCAAACGAAGAAAACGCCACTGTGATCCGTTGTTCCATGCCGCCGTCATGCTCGCGGTGGGGGCCGATTTCCTGTCATGTTGCCACTGCGTGCGCGCAGCAGGTTATGGTTTGGCCCCACAAAGCATTTCCGAGTGGGTCGATCTATGGCGATTCGACCGTCTATTAAGTCAAAAACTTTACCGCAATGGGTGTATTTATGGAAATAAATAGTTTCTGTAACCGGGTTCTGTCCGATACTGGGTACTCGTATGTTTTTCCCAAGATGTTATTCTGGATTTCAAGCAACTACCAGTACCTACCAGTATGCGGCCCACGGACTGGCTCTACTGGCCGCGGGCAGTCCGCGCAAGCAGCTTATCTAAGCTCGGTTTCCGGACAGATTCGAGACCATTTTGGCGTATGGGCTTGTGAACACAGGGTCTTCGGTCGGTCGGCGATCACCAACCCCGAACTTTATCGTATTCGAGATTCTGTCGCGATTTTGTCGAGACACGGCAAACTGTCCAACCAACCCGGCAGATCTCTGACTGAAAGCTCAGGAAAAGAGTCTAACTCACACTCATATTTGAAAACAGAGCTTAAACCCAGTCTCCGGTTTGACTACCCCCAGAACACCCCGAATACAGCCTCTCGACCAATCAGGGACGTGGGCAAACGATGGACTGTCCATTGACCAATCAGGGACCATACACACTTACGTTCAGAATTGGCGCGAAACGTGCAAGAAAATCCAGCCAACCAAATCTCAGTAGATCTCTCTCGACCAATCATATTAGGGCCTTCAGCGTTAGCGCTAACGCGGAGACTAGGTTTAAATAAGCTACTTGAGCGGACTGGCGGGGCCCCGTCGAATAGTTATTTCTACATTCTCAGATCGTCGATTTTTCGTATGGGCAAAATGGGGGGGGGTCGCAAAAAGGTACTCCCCAGACGACCACTTTCCGTTCCGGCCGGACATTCGGACGAGTTACAACTCCCGGATCACTCCCCCTTTTGACGAGTCACAACTCCCAAACTCATTCCACTAAACGACGGGGGGGGGGTTCAGTAGCTGTATTCTGCAAAATGCCAAGAAATACCGGAAAGCTGAACTTCATTTTGTTCGTTTGTCCCTCGCGCTACAAGTTAACAGACCACCAACTTCAAAAAAGTGCAACGCTAAATGTGCGCCCTAATATTTCTCTTCAGTTACCGACCGTCGATTCAACTCAAGGACAGACCACCGAAATGCCCGCGAGCGCCATGCGCCACCGCGCTCCGTGTGAAAATCACCAGGGGAGTCAGATTCGTTTTTCCTCGCAGCTCGCACAAAAAAGTCCCCGATATAACAGGACCCCGGGGCGCTCACGATGCCCGGGTTGGCGGCGCGCCTCGCGGGCGGCGGCGGTGTTCCGAGCGTGCTAGAGGATTTCTTTCGCTTCGGGAGAAGACGTGCGGGGCGGCGCTGCGGAAGATTCCGCGCGAACCCGACTCACCGCGCATCGTCTAAAAACGCCCCCGGCGTACCCACGCCACACCCCCCACCGGATATGCGCCGAGGCGCCCACCCCAACCGGATATGCGCCGAGGTGCCCCACAAGCCACAGCCACGCCACATCCACAGCCACATCACACGCCCCACCGGATCTGCGCCGAGGTGCCCACCCCCCCACCACGTCGGGTGCAAAACAGCTTGGTGTGGTCTTTTCAGGCCGATTTCGGTCCGCGTTTTTGGGTTTTTCGTCATTTTTTGGCGTTTTGAAAATGTCTTCCAGGTTATGGGTGAGATCGATCTAGACCAAGATCGACGAGTTAACGAAACGAGATGTCCCAAAATTGCGTGGAAATGAGGGCGCCATTCACACGCGCTTGACAGGCCGCGATGGCGGCGTCGCCGGGAGGTACAAAAAAATGTGGCACGGTAGATCGCCGCGAATACACATAAAGTTTCGCGTCATCGGAAATCCCGGACGCCATTCGAGCATCTAGACGGTTTCCACACGGCGGCCGTGGAATTGAGCCGTTTCTTCGTTCTGCCTGACTAGACCCCATACGAAGACTTGGACGACTCAACAGCACGGCGCCGCAGGACACCACGCGCGTCGACGTCCGCGAGCACGGCGCGCGGCTGAACTGCGTATATTATAGCATCGATAAGCACTATAGCTCTTCGGCAGCGGCGTGCAATGGCGCATCGCCGACTTATGGCGCGCGTCAGCCGAGGGTCATTCACCGCTGTAAACAACACCGGCTCGTGGCGCGTGTAAGACCGTTTTTTGACGGAAAACACAGACTCCATTTTGGTAGTCTTACTAATTCAGGGGTGCTCAGTTCGGTTACTTGGCCGATTTCGGACCTTTTTCGAAACGCGAGGAAAGATGAAGATTCGCGCAGAAATCGATTCTCACGGGACGCGCGACAGCGACGCGTCGACGTCGCCAGGCGGCGGCGCGGCTGGCGTTCCATTGCGCACACCGTATCGCCGTGCGGATCTGCGAATCGCCGCTGCGTTTGGTCCACGGACGCCGCACATCTTGCGTCGATCGTGTGCCGTCAGCCTCCAAAAAAGAGCTCTCAAGACCGCTCGAAGCTGTTATGGACCCGACGTGACCGGAGCTGCGAAGAGTCGCCCACACCCCCCACTGGATGTGCGCCGAGTGGCCGTATAACCTGTACCGCTCTGCCGAAACCCCCAGCGCGGGTGTCTGAGGGCCTCGCATAAGTATAAGCAAATAAGGGTGGTCGGACTCTGGACGGCCATGAGGCTAATTAGACGGTGTCGGCCGGTCGGACTGCGGGTAGTGAGTTTTGAGTTACAGTGTGTTTCCCTCACCACTGAGAGGCAAATTTTCTTATACTCGTACAGCGGGTCCATGGGCCGCGTAGAAGTCTACGCAGTTTTGCCCCCAGTAGTTCACGTGAACTCGCGATTTGTTATTTTCGCACATTTGGCAGCACCTTAACATTTTAACGAAGAAGTAACACGTGTGATCACGTTTTTCGCTCGTGCGGTCACAAATTTGGCCGGGAATCCCGAAATTATTTCCCAACACGTGCATCGACTTGGTGTATTTCACGCTGCAAATCAAATCAGGGGGAGGGGGCACCGGGGGCAAAACTGCGTACGAGTACTAGGTAGACCGTCCGCGCGTGAATTTGTGATTTGGTCAATTTTTTTGAAGCCGTTATTTTTAGGGTTTTTAGGGTTTTGGGTTTCTCATTTTTTTCCAGAATAGTGAAAATCTCTCATTTTTCACCCACCCGCCCGCCACCCCCCTTCCGTGTCGAGCGTTATCTGACAGGCCCTGCTTCACGGACGTCCCCGCCAAGTACTGGGATGGCGGCTGCACCACCCACAACCAGGTGCACCACCCCGCCGAGCATCGGGAGGGCGGCTGCATCCGTTATTCGCCCTTTAACACCCCTCCTTATACACCTCCTCTGATGCCCCCCTCATACACCCCCCTTATCATACACCCCTCAACACCCCTCATTATACACCTCTTACTATACGCCTGTCACACACCCCTCACACACCCCTCATACACCCTTCAACGACCTTCAACACCCTGACAACACCCCTATTACACCCTCATACATCCCTTGCACACTCCTCATACACCCAGATACTGGCACGCGTACACACACTCACTGACACACACACTCACACTCCACCGCGCTGCTGCTGCTGCGCACCGGCACACATGTCGCAGGTAGGGTGGCGTGCTGACCTACCCATCCCCTCATGCACCCATTTTACACCCCAAATGCACCCGTGAATAATGCAGCCCTAATGCACCCGTATCACACTCTTTACATATCCTTGATTCGCGCCAGATACACTCCTCATGCACCCCTCACACGCGCTGCATACACCCCTCATGCACCCCTCATGCATCTCTCAACACCCCTCATACACCCCTCATACACCCCTCATGCACACGTCATGCACCCCTCATACAACCCCTCATACACCCCTCATACACCCCTCATATACCCCTAATACATCCCTCATGCACCCCTCACGCGCACCAGCACACCGTCCCAGGCCCTGGCGAGGGGCCACCCCGGGTGGACGCACGGCGGGTTCACCTCGCTGCTCATGGACGAGATGGCCGGCCAGGCGTGCGTCGAGGTGGGCCTGGGCTGCCATACTCGCCACGTCATTCACCAAATCCAAAGCCTAGATGTCCTTTTCCTTACATGCATCGAGTCCCAGGGCGCTCACATGGTTAGGATTAACCAATTTTAAAGCGCATATTGCTTTGAATAAACACACACGCACACTTCGTGTATGTGTGAAGGGTCGTTGGGTCTCGATGAACGTTAGCTGGAAGTACATCACACTCACACACATCCTTCATCACGTTGTGTTTCGTATGATAAAATAGAGTGACAACTTGTGATGAGGCAAGCTTCGGCCGTCTGACCACAGCGCGAGTTCATCCAGCCTGCGCGGGGCTCGGGCGTGACGGCTAACCTGACAGTGGACTACCCACGGCGGTGGCCCTGGTGGTGACGGCGCGCGTGGAGCGCCACAAGGTGTGGCTGCGCCTCGAGGTGCGCGACGGCCCGCCGCCGCCGCCGCACGCAAGCGGGGGTGAGGACGGCGGTGGCGGCGGGGCGGCGGACATGGGGACAGTGTTCGCCCGAGGCTCTGCACGCTTCATCGTCCTGGCCAAGGACTGAATTCATTCCTTTCTTCTTTCTGTTTGCTTTTTTCCTGGGCCTATAGAGCTCCGAGTCGCTCTCGTGGTGGCGCGGAGGGTGAGGGCTCAAGCTCTTTACGCATGCACTACAAACTAGCCGCTACATTTTGAACATGCTGTAAAAGAATGGGCATCACGCTACATCGGGATCCACACCTTCATCCACACTGCCGTCCCCTCCTCCTCCCCCATCTCTCCCCACCCCTGCCTCCTCAACGGTTTCCACATCACCACCCCCACCCTCACCTCCGCCTCCGCCGCCGCCACCGGCACCGCCATGGCCCTCACCCCCGCCACCGCTCCCGCCACCGCCGCCGCTCCCGCCGTCACTATCGCTGCCCTCACCACCGCCACCGCCCACTTTGTCGCCGCCGCCAACACCACGATACCCCCACCCGCCGCCCTCCGACCCGTGCGACAGCACAGGCGCCAGGTCTCGGAGCACGGCTTCCAAGTCAAGCGGCACCGGTTTCACCCCCCGCGCCGGGCTGGGCTCCAGCGACAGGCGACCCTCCGTGGCGCGCTCCATTATGCGGTAGATAAGGTACGTGCCGTCGAAAGAGTGCGCGCCTGGCCGCGGCTCATCGTTGTCAAAGTAGTGGTACTTGTGACCGCCTCGCTTGCTGACGCCCAGCAGGCGACCGTCGGTAGACATGCTGATGGCCCTATCCTCGAACTCCGCGCGCAGCCGCCGCCTTCTTCGCTTGCCCCGGCCCCCGCCTTCGCCTCCGCCGCCGCCGCCGCCGCCGCCGCCACCGCCGCCACCGCCATCGCCGTCATCCAGCCTCAACTCCGACATATTCGCGGTCTCCACCACGGCATCGGCGCCCCCTGCCTCTGCATCGGCGCCCCCGGCTTCGGCAACCCCCGCCTCAGCGCCGGCTTGCAAGCCCTCCACCACCCCCGCCGCCAGCCCCGCCGCCCGCTTCTGAGCGTTGAACAATCGCTCCGTCTCCCGCTCCTTATTACGCTCCTTGCGCGCGCCCTCCCGCTCCGCCCAGTCCCTCGGCGTGTGCACACCTCCCGCGAATATTCCGAGCCTGTCCGCCGTGGACTGGTCGGCGTCCCCGCCCGGCGGCACCGGCGCGTCCACCCACGGGTCCATGCCGTAGACGCTGATGCGGTCGCACGCGTGCAGCGCGAAGGACACGGCGTAGAACCCGCTCATGGGCTTCTCGCCTGTGAAGCAGCCCAGGCCGTGGTCCTCTAGCGTCTGCGTCAGGTGGTTGTACAGCGCCTGGCTCCACGTGGTGAACTCCGGCGAGTACATCAGCGTCTTGATGTTCGGGTGCTTCCCGTGCAGGTTGCCCAGCACGTCCTGCAGCCTGTGCGGCTCGAAAAACACGTACCACGGGTCAGGGCCTAGCAGAGGTTGCATGCCACGTCATACGACGCCTGTAATGTCAATAAGCGAGGTTGCCAATGCATGATATGATGTGCATACTGGCAGATTTGGCTCGCCACTGCACAGGATGTCATTAAAATTAAGAAACGAGGGTTAAATATGCGTTGGATGACATGGATTCTGGCAGCTGTTGCTCGGCGCGTCATTGCCTGACGTTTGAGTCAAGAAACGAGGGTTATCGATGCGAGTAAGTGACGTGGCGGGATATGCATCAGCCAGGTCATACCAAGGGTCGGGCTCCCGCCACAGCCACGACCCTGCACTGCGGCGCCCCGCGCCGCCGCCCTCGGATGCGTTCCGCGGCGCCTCGCGCGAGATGACCTGCGCGTGATGCGCGTTGAGCGACTCGAAGTCCGTGCGCCGCCCCACGCGTGCCACGAAACCCGCCGTGGGCGCTTGGTTGAACCGATACACCATCTCGTGCGCGTCAATCTCGGCGCCCAGTTTTAGGGTCTGGCAGACATCTCTCGCCGCGTCATTGTAGCCATAGGATGCCATCCATCTGAGTAGACAAGGGTCCAAGATGCTCGTCGATCACACGGCGAGCGATGGGCCTGGTAGATACTGCTCTCGCCACGTCATAGGATGACAGTCAACTCGAGCAACGAGGGTTCAAAACGCGGTTCGATGACGCGGCGGGCAAGCACCTGGCAGGCCCTACCCAGTTTATGCGGCAGCATGGCGCCGCTGTTGCCCACCAGCGCGCAGGTGCGGTACCGCGGGATGGGGCACGTCGTGGGCAGCGTCAGGTAGCTGGCGTTGGGGAACCGCAGCGTGTCCCAACGGTGCTTGTCCTCGTTGTAGTACCTCCAGCGCCCCGACGGGCTGTCGCTCGCGGTGAGGAAAGGGCACGCGCTGGATCCTCCGCTTAGGGCCTGGCAGATGTTGCCCGCCACGTCATCGAAACGCAATTTGAACCCTCATGTCTCGAAAAAAATGGCACTCATGACGCGACGAGCAACATCTATCAGGCACTGGCCCGCCGCGTCATCGACACGCACCTGAACCTTCATTTCCTGAGTCAAATGGCAGCCTATGACGTGGCGAGCAATATCTGCCAGGCCCGACCTCCACTTCCCCCGGCCCAGGAAAGGTTGAGTGCCACGAGGGGCGCGATGGTGGGCATCATGGCCTCCACCTTGTCCGCGGTGCAGTCGGGCCCGCCCCACATCGCGTCGCACGCGCACGTGCCGCTGATGCACATGCCGCGACCTGAGCACTGCCCCGGACACCACAGCCGCGAACAGTCCTCTCCCGCGTTTAGGGCCTGGCAGATGTTGCCCGCTACGACATCGACACGCCTTATGAGATGTGAATCCTCGTCTCTTGAATTGAGTGTGATCCTATGACGCGGCTAGCTGAATCCGCCAGGCCTTAGATAGGGACAGCCGTTTCGAGCCCTCGTTTCTGGAGTGAAAAGACATCCTACTACGTGGCATCCTATGACGTGGTGAGCAAATATTAAAACGTCTGCAGGCCCCACCCCAGTAGCCGTCGTTACAAACGCATGTGCCGTTCACCATGCACGTGCCCACGCCGAAGCACTCGCGGGGGCACCCCGATAACCCCTCCACGCCGCCGCCGCACTTGACGGAACCTGGCGCGCCGGCGCCGGCGCCGCCGCCGCCCGCGGGCCGCCGCAGCAGCACTATAGTGAGCGCCATGAGGATGCCGCTCGCGAGGCCGTGCACGGCGACGGCAGCCCACCGGAGCAAGAATCTGAAGATGCCCCCTCGCGGAGGTGCAGGAAGGGGGACGTGCCCCGGTGGACGCGCGCGCCGCATTTGCGCCGGCGGGCCGCGCATGTTCCGCGGCGCAGCAGGAAGAGGAGGAGCGCGAGCGGCACGCGCAGGCACCAGGCTCCAGCTTCAAGGTAGCTTGTCCTAAGAGAGTTGGTCGGCTTTGGGTGCTGCTGCCCGGGGCCACTTGGAACCTGGGGCCTCGCGGGCGCGGCAGCGGCGACCGCGGCCGCGGGGCTGGATTATCCGGAGGCGAGCCGCGCGCGGGTGGGCGCCCACTCGTCGGGGGTCGCGTCAAGCCGTCAACCCTGCAGCATCAGTTTCACACACCGCCTTGACAATTATTTGGTAGCCTCATTCATGCTGGCTATGACAAAGTGACGGAAAGTCTGCGAAAAAAAACGAAACGAAAACGAAACGAAAACGATATCGACCAATCACAGGACGATAACGAAACGGAATCTCGCCAGCTGTCTCAATATCTCGCCTGTGATTGGTCGATATCGTTTTCGTTTCGTTTTCGTTTCGTTTTCGTCGCAGACTTTCCGTCACTTTGTCAGGCCAAAAGTTAGATCAACTTTACTTTCAGACATATCCATTGAACGCGCGTTTTCCGGGTTTCTGCGTTTTCAATCCAACGTTCTCATTTTCATTTAATTGTTTTCGTTTTCAGATCCGTTCTGTTCTGAATTGTTCGAATCTTGACCTGAAAAAGTTCAACTTTGACCATTCGGCAAGTAGATTCCCGGTTTCTACTCCTCGATTACGTCAAAGTTGAACTTTTTTGGTTCGGAATCGAAGAATTCAGAACGGATCTGAAAACGAAAACAATCCACTGAAATGCGAACGTTTGATTGAAAACGCAGAATCCCGGCAAAACGCGCGTTCAGTGAATATGTCTGAAAGTAAAGTTGATCTAACTTTTGGCCTCATAAAATGAGAGTTCCAAGCACATCACCTCCACAGCGTGTTTTTCGGGACACTTTTTTTACGCGCTGATCGCGGCCGCCGCCGCGCGATTCGATCGCCTCGGACGACAAGAAGCTGTACAGACTCAGATATGCATGTTTGTATGCGCCTCACTGCTCGTTAGCGCACAAAAACATAGTACAGCGTGAGTCGGCGCGCATCTGGCGCGTGAGCTCGAGCGAAATTGGATCAGGGGTTTATGTAGAAACGAGTGAAAAACGATTGCGATGGCGGATCCACGGCGTAAAAACGTCGCAAACGTCTTGACGGCGGCACAAGAACGCCTAATATACGCGGCACGTCATTATGGTCTCGCCCGACGCCTCGCATGCGGGCGCACCACTCTTAAGTACTACGCACGGCGCCGGCAAAGATGGCAGGTGTCCGTGGCGACGCGGAGGCCATTTGGCCGGTCGGACCGTCAAAAGCGCGAATAAACGTGTACCGGTACGCTACCACGGTATGGACTACTTTTCGGGCCTGTTCGAGCATCGCGCAACAAAATGCCGAGTGAACCGCCGGGGCAAAACTGGACCGATGAAATCACATGGGCGGCAAGTTCAAGTGTTGCTTCAGATATCTCCCCACTGTGTCGTCGCGCGTACCCCGCTGCGTCGCCCGCCATTGCGCGCGCAATGTGCGTGGTGTCGCATGGGAACTGGAATTCTCGCGAGTCGTTTAAACCAAGAATGCCAGTCTGTTTTCGTCGCGTCCAAGAAAATCACTTCTGTAAGTCCGACCGGATTTTGAACATTTTGACCAAAGCTAAATCCGAAAAAACACGCTTTGGAGGTGATGTGAGAGTGTTTTGTGTTCGTCCATCACAATCTTTTCGGTACCTGGTATCGGTACTCCGAAAATACCCGTGTACTAGAGTTGCGCCGCAGGCACGATTTTGGGTGATTTTGGGCATTTTCGAGTAATTTTGGGCTTCTCGGGGCTGTTTTTGCATACATACGCCGTTCTGCAAGGTTTTTTCTGGCCGTTCAATATTCTTTTACAGTCACTAATTCCGTAAACGGGTTCTGTCCGATACTCGTATGCAGTTCTGGGAGGTGTTGAAATCGGTATCGGAGCTTTAGACTGGGGATCATGAGTTAAACCAATCTAGACTGTCAACTCTAAGAAACTGGAAGGTTCAGTGGTGTGTTCCGTGATTCGGGAACTCACGACCGACACCCGGCCGACCAGTCTCGAGTTATCAAACCCTAAACTGTAAATCAGTGTGATCTATCCCTCAGTTTCTTAGGGTAGAGGGGATCGTACCGCGTAGGTGGACGCGAATTCTCGGTGAGACGATCGCGGCGTCAAGCCGATCTGATATTTTCCCCGACGCGCGAGCTGAAAGATCGCTCGCGATGCCCAGACGAACGCGTGGGGCGGCGGTCACGGCACTCAAGGGCGGCTTTTCCCGCGCGACCTTCGCGGCGCGCGCCTCGTCCCCCGGCGCCGACCCCGGCGACGGCTGGACCTCGAGCATGTGGTCGGCCCGCGCGACCACCGCCGCCGCTCCGGGAAATAGTAGACTGTTCTTGCGGAGTGACGCGGGACAAGCTGACGTGGCACCGTCACTTTTCGGATGGGTGTGCTTTCTCGTGAAACTGCCGAGAAGTCCTTCTTCGGACGTGATTTCATGACGGTCTGTAACTCCACGGATATACGACACATCCCGCGCGTTCAGGCTGAGTCACCTGACTCAAGGTTCCGATATTCTGGATTTCAAGCAAGTGTTTCTTTGCTCGGGCTGAGTTAATCCTTATTTCGAGCAAATAAGAATGGGCTTTTGCCGGCCGGACAGCGCGCGCTGCCACGTGAAACCCCCCCCATTCTGCTTTGTCGAGTTGCCCACGGGGCCTGGACCCCGTGGGGCGACCGCCCCACCGCCCGACGCAACTTGGGCGCCTCGCGCCGCCGCAGCCGACGCCATTGCCTCCGCTGCGTGGCGGCGTGTGGCGGCGTGCGGCGGCGTGCGGCGTCCGGCGGCGTCTTTGCCAGCGCAGAGATCTGGCGTCCAAGATGCTTTTTGTCCCGCGAGAACTGTCGAAATGAAGGGCGATCGCGGCCGCGACGCCTCCCTGCGCGATACTAACGCCGCGCTCGCTGACAGGCGCACACCCCGAGTGTCATCCCAGTAGACCACGGCGTAACGGCCCGCGTCAGGCGCCCGACGCTCCACTACCTTCACCACGACGGTGACGGTCAGGGGGTGGGGTGCCGTTGTCGTCTGGTCTGCGGGAGTGCGGTCGGTCGGTCCGCTTATTTATTTCTTATTTGTGTCAAATAAGCCCGGAAAAAGAAACACTTGCTTGAAATCCAGAATACCGATTTCAACACCTCCAAGGACTGCATAGTATGTACTCGTAGCCTCAACAGGTATCATGGGAGAGGTGGTATGCGGAATAGATATCTGATAGTCATTAAATACCAACCGAACATTGCTAAATACCACCCGACAGTCCGCGCAACTGGCTTAATTAGGGCGATTTCAAAATCAGCCCCGATCTCGTTTTCGCGTATGCGCGTTTCGACCCCGACATCTGATCGCGCGCCCATATCTGATCGTTCAGGGGAATTGCCTTGGCCGATCAGATATGGGCGCGCGATCAGATATCGGGATCGAAATGCCCATACGCGAAAACAAGATCCAAGTTCGGGACTGATTTTGAAATCGCCTTAATCAAGCCGGTTGAGCGGACTGCCCGAACATCGCTAAATACCACGTGAACCTCCTTAAATACCACCGACTGTTTAAATCCCGATCGAGAGTTGAGTTAGGGACGCACAGGGTGACCACCTTCTTCTCTGAAAAGCGGCGTCGCGCCGTGCACCATCGCGAGAGTTCAGGGGGCGTCTGACGCCGGTAGTTGATGGATCGCCGCCAAAATTCATGCGACGAGTCCGCAACAGACCTGCTACGATCACCTGCCGTCCTTTACCGCGCGCTGGGCGTCGGCCGCGGACACCTGGGCGCGTTTACGGAGCATCTGCCGTTTTTCGGGTAAAGGACGTCAGGTGATCGTGGCAGGTCTGTTGCGGACTCGTCGCATGAATTTTGGCGGCGATCCATCAACTACCGGCGTCAGACGCCCCCCGAACTCTCGCGATGGTGCACGGCGCGACGCCGCTTTTCAGAAAGGAAGGTGGTCACCCTGTGCGTTCCTAACTCAACTCGTCGATCGGGAGTTAAACAGTGGGTGGTATTTAAGGAGGTTCACGTGGTATTTAGCGATGTTCGGGTGGTATTTAGCGATGTTCGGGTGGTATTTGGTGAGTTCAACGATACTTATTCCGCATACCCCCTCTCCATGGGTCAGTCTACCTTTCGTCGTTCATCATAGCTCAGTCGCTTAGGCGGTGAGGCTATAAAAGCGAGAGGTCGCTGGCTCGCACCCCCTGTTTGATACGAGCTATGTTGTATTGCCACAAGTTACCGCTCTAGTGCCTCGCAGGGGGGTTATTGAGAATAAGGACTCGACGGACCTACGCAGTTCTGGTGGGGGGGGCAAACGGAGATCGTGATTGGCTTGAGTTAATAGACGGTCGCTCATACAAGTTACAGTGTAGATCAGTCTGCCGTACACGGCAGACTGAAAATTGTATGGGCGAGGGTCAATTAACTCAACGATCGTGACCAGACCGCGCTACGCGCCATCTCCATTTGCCCCCCCCACCAGAACTGCGTAGACGACAGGACGGCTAGACGTGAAGGCGGCGATAAACCGATAGACGAGCATCCCAGAACAACTGGATGAGCTGGGTAACTGCTCATACGGACGTGCGGACGTGTTTCGTGGTGGCCGACCGACCCCGGGGCGTCTGTATGAGCATTCACCCTGACTGACTTTGGAACCGCGCCTAGCCGTTCGAGTCCTTATTCTCAATAACCCCCGTGGCTAGTCTGTAAAGCGTACTATAGTATCTTAGTAATTATGACAAAACAAGTGAAGCTATGAACTTTATCTACTGATATCAATGAATGTATTCTGATGTTCACTGATTTGTGATTGGTCGAGAGGGCGATTTTGACCTCTCGACCAATCTCAAAGCAGTAAATAACGAAAAAAACAGAAAAAAAACTCATTGATAAATGGAAATGAAGTTCATAGCTTCACTTGTTTTGTCATATTCCTGTATACTCGTAGGGCTGAGCTGGCCAAGATTTGCCCGAGAGGTGGCTCGGCGGGGCGCGTTCGGAAAGTCCCACCCGGGGAACCGTCGCGGTATAAGGCGCCTTCAAGGGGTCGTTCGAGAGTGTCGCCGGCGGCGGCGACGGCGCGTTCGTTGCAGCGCCGCCGCGTTGCGCTAATTCCCGTTCATTTGTGCTATATCGTGCTGCGCGCTAATTATCGTCTTTTTCATTTCTTGAGTTATTAAATCACCAAAATTTCAGCTTTAAGTTGAGAGGCAACGGCAACTACACCCGATATGCATCATGAAAACGTCGACACACTCAAAACGAAGCCCGGATTCGGGCTCAGCGTGACAAGGAGACAAAGGCATGGTGGGGCATGGTGCGAAAGCGGCGCCGAACCGGGGAAGTTACGACGATGCATTGCTCATCAGATGAGGCACGGGGCTCCAAAATGGCGCGCGCGACGCGATCGGCGCACGCGGGACGGCGGGAATCGCTTTTCTGCGGGGTTTTATCGCGACCTGTCAAGAAAAAGTCCCCGAGAACCCTCGGTCGGCGACGCTGAACGCGTTTCCGCGCGTGAGCCACGTTTCGGGCAATTCTTGGCCCGCACAGCCCTGTACTCGTACCTTTAAGTAATGTTCCGTACCAACCCAGGAACTTGGAAAGTAGGTATGTTTTGGGAGCGTAGCTACGCTGAAAATGAACCAAACCGCCCGAACTCGCCCGATATTGCCTCGTATAGAGCTCGGAACCTCCGGAACAACCAGGGTGCGTACCGGGCTCGGAACATTATTTTAAGAGTGCACTCGTACGAAGTGAGTACCAGGTAGTACGAGTAGAGGGGATCGTACCGCGTAGAACCCTCGCATAACCCTCGGGTAAGACCTGTCGACGTCTTTCCAATCAGCGCGATGTCACCGTCTACGCGGTACGAGCCCCGGTCTCTAAGAAACTGCAAGGTTCAGTGGTGTGTACCGTGTGGAGGGGACTCACGACCGACACCCGGCCGACCAGTCTCGAGTTATTAAACCCTAAACTGTAAATCAGTGTGATCTACCCCTCAGTTTCTTAGGGTAGAGGGGATCGTACCGCGTATCATAGGTGGTGACATGGCAGGCAGGCAGGGGCCGGTCTATACAGAAAATCAAAAAGATTTCGTTCATCAACACACCTTATTCTGTGTCTCGTGGCTGTGATAGCACGGCAGTCCTCCGCGCACCTCGCCGCCCCAGCGCCGCGTCCTCCCGTCGTTGACAGTCAACCAATAGACGGGCCACGATGTCGGCGGCGGCGGTGTCGTGCCTGACGGCGCGCGGGGGCGCGTTCCTAACCGGGGGCGCGCGGTGTCGCGACACGCGTCAGGCTCACGACGGGGTCGCCGATGCGAATGGTTCGTCTCCGGGAGTCGGCGTCAGACGGCGAGGGGCGGCGACCGGACCCGTCGCGATCCTGAACTACCCGCCGCCGGAGCCGAAGCGCAAGAAGACGTGGCAGGAGCAGCTGGAGGGGGTGAAGACCACCGAGTCGTTCAAGGCCGGGCGCAAGAACCGCGGCCCGCGCCGCACAATCAAGCCTCACATCAGCCAGCAAAAAAGTGGAGAAACCGGAACCGAGGCCGGGCCCACGTCCGTGAACGGGTCGCTCAACGGGGGCGCGCCCCAGGCAGGGCCTGCCCACTCGCGTCCTGACTGCTTGCGCCTGCTGTAATGATGTACCCGTAGAGCTATAGGCTCGCCGCAATCTCCTTCCTTGCCTTGCCACTCGCTTCCTGACCGTTTGCTCCTACTCAATGTGTACCTGCGTACGCGTCCCTCGTATACTCTCGCCAGCTCCCTGACCGTATGCTCTTTGTGTATCAGTGTGCCCTCGCCGCAGCAGTCGCAGCCGCGCGGATACTCGTACGCTCAGCCCGCGGAGCCGCAGCAGCAGGAGGAGGAGCTGAGCTACTCGTTATTGGGTCAGAGCTCGGTGCGGTACCCAGCCGGGCCATTCACGGTAGGGCCAGGCGCATATTGCCCGCCACGTCATCCACCGCACTTTAAACCCTCGTCCGTTGATTTAAATGGCAACCTATGACGTAGCGAGCACTATCCGCCAGACCCTACTTGGCGGGCCCGCGCTCCAAGGCGCAGTACACAGACTCGATGGCGGACCAGTCGGCCATCGGGCACTTCGCTAACATCCTAGCCGAGGCCGCCGGGCAGGAGGTGCCGTCCGGCCCATGGGCTTCGCAGTCGTACGACACGCTGGCCGCCAACGCGCAGGCGCTGCGACGCAAGCACCCGCCCGGGGTGGGGCCTGGTAGACATTGGCTTTCACGTCATAGGATACCATTAAATTCAACAAACGAGGGTTCAAGACGCTTTGGATGACACGTGCTTGCAGTATCTGCCAGGCCGTAGCCCGAGGAGCTGCGGCAGATCGTGGCGGGGATCCAGAGGCGCCAGCTGTCGGCGCTGCCGCCCGGCATGTCGTTCGCCATGCGGGCGATCCTCCCGTCGTCCGCCATGAACGGGGTGAACGGGGCGGTGGCGTCGGCGGCGGCGGAGTGGCTGGTTGGGCCCACGTCGACGGAGCAGATGAGCTGGCAAGGGGGGAAGCAGGTCACCGTGGTCAATGTCAAGAAGTGCAGGTACCTGGAGGCCAGCGGGTGCGCGGGGGTGTGCGTTAACATGTGCAAGCTCCCCACGCAGGACGTCATCGCCACGGAGTTCGGGGTGCCGCTCTACATGCAGCCCAATTTTAAGGTTGGTCCTGGCAGATACTGCTCGCCACGTCAGCCAACTCACTTTGAATCCTGTTCTCTTGAATGTAATGACACCCTATGACGTGGCAGGCAATATCCGCCTGGCCCAACTTGAAGGACTGCAGCTGCCGCATGTTTTTCGGGATGGAGCCGCTGCCGGAGAACGTGGACCCCGCGATGCGGACCCCCTGCCTCTCGCACTGTGGCGAGATCACTGGTGCTACTGGTGGTGCGGCTGGCGGGGAGGGGAGCGAAGAGGAGGAGGAGGAACCGGCGGTGTGCGGGGGCATGCCGGACCCCTCGATGCGCCCGCGGCGACCGTGGGGGGGTTATTGAGAAGCAGCACTCGACCGACGTTGAATCATCGCCTCCTCCTCCGCGCGTCTGTGTGAGCATTCACCTGTCGCGGTGATGTTGCGGTGGTGTCGCTCGGAGTTGATAGGTGATGCTGTCGTCGCCTCGCCTCGTGCCTGTTGTACACTATAACCCACGGAGCCCACAGAGTAGAAAGCATTCACAACTTAGTGAGGTAGCCCTAACTATTTGTAACAGATGATGAATAATTTCCACATGTACGCTCATAGATGCAATAGAGCGTTGTGGTTCCAAAGCCTTGTTAATTCAGATTCTCTAAGAAACTGGTTTTGTACACGCATCTACTCGTAGCTGCTGAACCACTCAAACGCCACGTCCAGGGGGGGACGCACGCTAGGACGTGATCTGTTCAATCATGCGTCAACGTTACATTCCTGTCTGAACGTAAAAGCTTGACATTATGTCATTACATTCGCCTACATGCTCGCTCCTATCTCGGTTCGAGTGCGTGTTTGCCATGACCCTCCTGCAAGGTGGATCGCGCGTGGCACCGGTGCTGCACGCGTTGGGGCTTCCGCGGCGCCTGTGCGGGCTGGGCGCCTGGCGCTGGGCGCACAGCAGCCTCAGCTTTCGCACCGTGTTCGTGTCCTTCGACAATCGGTGTATCTCTCAATAACTCCCGTACCTCAGACATGGGTGGGCCGCTGGCCCCCCTAAACTGACACGCCCCCTAATCTGACATATCTCCCGAGCTGTCGAGGTTCCTAGTAGTCGTGGTCCTTCCAGCCCCGACCCCGGGGCGGCGCCCCGCCGCCGCCCCCGCCCCCGCCGCAACCCCGGGCCGCCCCGCCCCCGCCATCGGCGCCGGCCGACCGGCTGGCCGCCCTGCACCCGCGCCAGAGGGCCCGGCGGGAAGGGCCTCACACGACTCCCCAGATCCAGCTCAGCGTGACCGCCTTCCAGGTATTTAGGCGTGAGATCAATTGGATGGATTAAAAACGGGGGGACAAAGGGATTGAACCACAGCTGTGATAGCTCGAGTTGAGCACCTTCGAGGCATTAAACGCAGTCTCCGCGTTACGCGTAACGCTGAAGGCCCTCATGTGATTGGTCGAGAGAGATCTACTGAGATTTGATTGGCTGGATTGTCTCGCACGTTTCGCGCCAATTCTGTTCGACATCGTGTATAGTCCCTGACTGGTCAATGGACAGTCCATTGTTTTCCCACGTCCCTGATTGGTCGAGAGGCTGTATTCGGGGGGTTCGGGGGGTAGTCAAACCGGAGACTGGGTTTAAGGTGCGATGACGTGGGTGATTCCAAGACGAAGGGACCAAGGGTCTTAATCACGGCTGCGACAGCTCGAGCTGAGCTGAGCAGAGAACACCGCGCAAGGCCTTGGACGGTGGCAACACGTTGGGCGGTGGCAGGTAGGCGTTGGGCGGTGGTGTACAGGTGCACTATGAGCAAACAGTGCGGTGACGCCGTGCACGGCCCGGCCCTGCCGGTGAGGAAGGCCAGCACGTCGTCCTCGTCCATCGACTCGCCCATCCCGCTCAACCCGCTGCGGTCCGGGTCGTCGGAGTCCAAGGAGAGAGACAAGTTAGAGCCCGAGGCAGCGGCGGTCGCCCGCGGCGATGACCCGCGGGCCATGGCGACACCGGTGCCGCGGAGCCCGGCGCCGGTGCCGCGGAGCTGACTCCGCTCGCCGCCACCGTTGTTTTCTCGCGCCGAGGCGCCAGGGGCTGCGGATGGCGGCGAGCCTCGCTCCTCGTCGGAGCTGTCCGCGCCACCGATGCCGAAGAGGTCCGAGGCGCCCGAGGTGTTGTCGGGCAAGGCGGAGAGGGCGGCGGCGGGTGACCGGGCTTCATCTGTTGCGTCCTTCGGGTCCTTCGGGTCCTTCGGGTCCTTCGGGGGCAGCCCGGCGGGAGACCACGGGGGCCGGGCTGGGGACGGGGACGGGTCCAACCTCGCCCCCGCCGCCGTCGCCGCCGCAGCCCACGCCACCGGCCCCGCCGCCGCCGTCGTCATCACGCCCGCCCTCACTGTGCTCCTCGCTGCTCTAGCTTTCGCTCGAGCGTTTGCCTCCCGCTCCCGCTGGGCCTGTGCCGCAGTTGTGGCTGCCTCCGCTGCCACATCCGCCGTCGCCGCCGCTGCTGCCTGCGCCGCCACCTCGCCCTCCTCCGCACCCCCGGAGCCCCCGGGGTCACCACTGGACCTAGTGGAGTCACTAGCATTGATATCGTCCGGAATATGATCATGATCAATCTCACCCTCCGGCGGATCACTCGCCGCCGCCCGCCCCACGGCCGCGCCACTGCCACCGCCACCACCAGTGCCAGCTGCGCCAGCTGTGCCGGCTGTGCCAGCTGTGCTAGCTGTGCGAGCTGTAGAGTGAGCCCGCCCGACCGCCTGCTTCTTGACGCCCCACATGCTGAACGGGCCGGGGGCTCGTGGCATGCTGGGAGCGGCAGCACTCCCCGCTGCCGCGGCGGCGCCGGGCCAATCCTCGGGCGTACACCCTGCGGCGGTAGATGCCCCTGGACCCCCCGCCCCCCTTGAGTGAGGTGGCTCAAGAAGTTTCAGCGCTCCCGCCCCCATCTTCCCCGCTGCCCCCGCCGCTGCCTCCGCCGCGGCCTCTGTAAACGACCCCGCCGCCGCCCCCGCTGCCGCCCCTGCCCCCCCCGCCACCGCCGATGTCGATGACCCGGCGAGAGGAGCACCACGGGGCTGGCGACCGCGGGGCGGCATCCCCCCCAGGAAGCCCCCCAGGCCACCGCCGTCCACTCCAAAGCCGCCGCCGCTGCCGCCGCCGCCGTTGCCGCCGCCACCGCGCGGCGATATCATGGTTGAAGCCTGCCGCGGCGACGGCGTTGGTGTGGTGCCGGGGGTGCGGGCGGCCGCGGCCCCGGCCATCCCGGCCCGCATCGCCGCCTCCAGCTCATCTTCGCTGTCCTCATCGTCGAAGTCGCTGCGCTTCGCCAGCGCCGGCGCGGGCACAGGTGCTGGCACCGGCACCGCTTTCCTCCGCAGCAGGGAAGTTTCCTCCTCTGTCTTGGTTTTTGGTCCGGCCTTGCGCTGGGCGGCTTCGGCGGCGCGGACCCGCGCTTTCTCGGCGAGCGAGGCAGCGAGGGAGTATCCCGAGGGGATCAGTAATGCCGCTGCCCTCGTGCGCGGGGACGGACCAGGGGAACTCGTCGCCGCCGATGCCGCCGTGCGTGGGGAGGGGCCGGGGGACATAGTCGCCGCCTTCACCGCCACCTCCTCCTCCTCCTCCTCCTCCTCCTCCTCGCTCTCCTCCTCCTCGTCGGAATCAAACTCAGCCGCAGTGGGCGGCGGCGGTGTCCGGGCCTCCGCCTCCGCCTTTCCCATTCCTCCCGAGGGGACCACGGTGGGCGGCAGCGGCTCCAGGACCTCCGTCCCTGCTTTTTCCTCTCCCTCTGAGGGGATCCCCGACAGAAGCGTCCCGGCCCGGGCCGCCAGGGCACCCGGCGGCGCTTTTACCGGCGGCGACCAGGCCGCGCTGACAGCCTTACCCTTTGTGTCTTGGTTGTACAGCGTGACCCTCTCTCTCGCCGCCTCCTTCACCTCCCGCGCCCGTGCCCAGGGCCCGTTCACTCGTGCTCTGTGCTCACCGAGTCATAGGACGTCTTTCAACTGGATACACGGAGAATGAATGTGCTCGCTACGAATGCTGAATAAACGAAGGATGAAGCGTGCTTACCACGCCATGGGACGTCTTTGAGCTGCATAAACGCAGTCAAAAAGTGAGATGGATGACGCAGCGAGTGCTTTTTACTTTGGTCCCTACCCGCTCACGCTCCGCCGCCACCAGTTCGCGTGCCGCCGCCAGCTGGGCCTGCCCCTCCGCACGCCGAGCGCTAATGTCCGTGTCTCGTGCCTCCTCCGCCGCCTGCAGCCGCACCGCCTCCTCCTATGGTCAGCTGGAAAACACTCGCCACGTCCTACGATATCATTTAACTCAATAAACGAGGATTCTAATTTTGGAGGATGAGGTGAAGACTCGCCCTGTCATACGATGCCATTGGAATCAATAGACGAGCGATAAAGAGGATGACGTGTCGAGCATGATACATATGTTCTCGCCTCCTCCTCCCTTCGTGACATGGCGTTGGCCTCCCGCACCGCGTCCTCCCGGCGCCGCTTCGTATCCTCCGCCGCCTTATTCGCCCGCGCCGCCTCCGCCTTCTCCTTCTCATCATCCCGCGCCTTCGCCAACTCCGCCTCTCGGGCAGCCGCCTGCTTCGCCCGCCAGGCCTCCTCCTCCTCATGGGGCCAGGCAGATAGCGCTTGCCACGTCATGTGATGCCATTTGTTACAAGCAGCGAGGGCGAGAATTTCGTGTCAGGTGCCGATGACGTGGCGGGCAATAATTGCCAAGCCCTACCTCTTTCTTGTCTTTTGCTTCGGCCGTGCGCTCGGCGGCCTCAGCGCCGCGGAGGGCATTCTGTTCTTTGGCACGGGCGGCGGAGCGCTTCTCGTCGCGGACCCGGGATTTCTCGGCGAGCGTGGCGGCGAGGGATTCTCCCGAGGGGATAAGTGCTACGCGCGGCGACGGGCCAGGGGACGCCGTCGGCGATTCGAGCCCGCCCGCCGCGTCCCTGCCGTCCCCTCGCGGGGTACGCGGCACATACCCTCCCCGCTGGGTACCCGGCACGGATTCCGAGAAGGTGCCCCCCAACCCTGCCCCCCCCCGCGGGGTGCCCAGCACGGAAGACCCCGGAGGCGGCGCTGAGGGCATGCCGTCAACACGGCTTCGCACAGGGCCAGGTGGATCATGCATGCCACCTCATAGGTTGCCGTTGGATTACAATGCGAGGGTAGAGGAGGCTGTAGAAAATTATATGGGGGACATTTGACTCAAGGAACTAAAGAGAAACAGGGTATAAGACGGGGCAGGCACTATTCCCCTCGCCCCACCGGCGCAGGTCATCGTGGTCGACGCGCACCTTGGCGGCGTCGGCGGTGGCCGCGCTCGCCGCCGCCGCCACGTCCGATACCGCGCGCGCCAGCTCCGCCAGCTCGTCCGTCGCGTCCTCCCCGGCCTCCTGGGCGGAGTCGATTTTGGCGCCCAGCGCGGCGAGGGAGGCTTCGCGGGATAGGGCATCGCAGATATTGCTCGCCACGTCATAGGATGCCATTTAACTACAGAAGCGAGGGTTCAAAGTTCAAAGCGCGTCGAATGACAGGGCCTGGCAGATGTCGCTCGCCACGTCCTAGGATGCCTTCTAAGCTCAATGCATGAGGGTTCAGAACGCGTGTGGATGACATGGTGGGCACTAGGTGCCAGGCCCTACCGCGGGCGTAGCGGCGGTCCGCGCGCTCCGCCGCCGCCACCATCTTCTCCTCCAGGTCTACAACACGCGTGGACGTGTGCGTGGTGGCGGCGGCGAGGCGGCGCTCGGCGGAGGTCAGAGCCTCGGCGCCGGCTTGCTTGATGCCGTCAGCGGCAGAGTTCCAGCGGCGCTCGGCGGCGCCGGCGCCTTCCGCAGCGTCGTCCCGCGCGGCGGCGGCGGCGGCGATGCCGCGCCGCTCGGAGGCCTTCACCTAGGGCCTCGCAGATGTTGATCGCCACGTCGGAGGGTTTAGTGTGTCTCAAAGAGCGAGGCTTCAAGAGGCGTTTGATGACGTGGCCGACAATAATTGGCAGGCCCTACATCCAGCGCCGCCGCAGACTCCACGGCCACGCGCGCGGCGTCGGCCTTGAGGCGTGCGGTGACGGCTTCCAGCGCCGCGATCTGTTCCTCCGCGGCGACGACGGCGGCGGCGGTCTCCCTGACGACCCGGGCGTCCCCCGCGCGCGCGCCCACCTTCTCCTCCGCCGCCGACGCAATCGCTTCGAAGCGGTCGCTCATCGCACGCGCCTTGTCATTGAACTTGACCTCCGCGGCAGCGACGCGGACCTCCAGCCTCCGTGTGTTCTCCGCCGCCGCCTCCTCCGCCTCTTCAAGCCGCGCCACCAACGCCTTCTCGCGCTTCGACGCCTTTTCCGTTGCTTCCTCCTCCCTCTTCCTTGCCTCCGCCTTCTCAGCGCCGACCATAAAGCAGGGGCAAACACAGCATGATAATAATACTTGCCACGTCACAGAGTGTCGCGCGACTCAATGAGCCAGGTTGGTGAGCACATGCCAGACACGGGATAATGCTTGCCACGTCACAGAGTGTCATGTAACGCACTAAACAGGGTGACAAGCACATGCTGAACGACACGGCGAGGCGAGCACTCATTCCGTGTATGACATTCCGCATTCCTACCATGGCCAGAGCCAGCGTTGCCGTGGTTACGGCGTTGACGGAGTTATCCAATACCCCGTCCACTTTTAGCTCTGCCAAGCGCTGCGCCTCGCCCAGGCCCGCCCTGAGCCGCCGGTCCACCGAGGCTTCCAGTGTGCACTGCAGTCGCCACTGTTTCTGAACGCGCGACTTGACGCTGATCAGCGCGGCGCGGGCCTGGCGCCGCGCGGAGGAGCGCGCGGTTCGCACCACGCGCTTCTCGAGCACCTCCGCCTGGCTCATGAAGTGGTTGAGGTTGCGGTCCACCGCCTTGGCCATCGCCATGCACTCTGACACTTCCTTGGAGCTGGCGGGCGTGTCCTTCCCACCGTGTAGGGACCATTGTTGAGAGAGAGGGAGAGAGATTGGCTTCAGGGCGCCTTCGCAGCCGGCAACAACGAGGAACTGCACACGCCAATTTAAAATATGGTGATCGTGGAGGGCCTGGCAGGTGTAGAGCTGCAAGCTCCTGCTAGACCACTCAACCAACTTGCACCGTTTCTTGAGCTGAGTGACACATGCTATGACTTGGCGAGCGTTATATGCTTGACCCTACCGCTGTTGTAGGCGTTGAGCGCCCCTAGCTCGGCCCGGAAGGCACTGAGCGAGCCCTGGATGCTTTTGAGGAGGGAGCTGAGCTCGGCTTTGGTGGCGGCGGCATTGGACACCAGGACGTCGTACCCGCCAAGCAGGGCCGGGCCGCTCCTTCCCGTGCCGGCTTCACCTGACTGCTTGCTCGAGGTGTACCGGTGTACCCGTACACACTCGCCACATTCTCCTCCCCGGCCTGGCCTGGCCTCCTCCTCCCTGGCCTAGCCTGACTTTGCAGCTTAACAGAGCACCTTCGAGGTATCGGGTGGGATAACTTGAGGAGGTTAGGGGACGCCGTCGGGCCCTGGACGGCAGCAGCAAGCAGGGTAGGGGCAGCGCAGAGGCGTACTGTGCACTACGAGCATACAGTGAGGGGTCGCGGTCGCCGCGTCAGGCCCTGCCGTCCACGTAGTTGTCGCGCGCCTTGGGCGGCGTCACCGCCTCCATGCCGATGCCGCCGCCGGGCATCTTATCGGGCGTGCGCTGCTGCCAGTTGAGCGTGCGCTGCGACGGCGGCATCATGGCGGCAGCGGCAGCGGTGGAGGCGTGCTGGTGCTCCGCGGGCGGGTTCGTGTTGCCACTGAGCTCCACGGCCAGGGTACCAGGAGCACGTACCCCACCCGCATCGTTTCGTGTATTCACGACTAATGCGTCTCTGCGCGGCGTTGTCGTTGTCGCGGTGGTGCCGGCGGAGGCGGACCAGTCGGCGGGAAAAGTTCTCTTTGGATTTTGGGTAAAAATGTCAGACCAGATGTCATTGAAATGGAGCCCACCGTTGAGGTTAAACTCCGTGGCAGTGCGGATGCTGTTGAGCTGCTCCCTCCAGCCCCCGAAGTTCCGCGCCTGCTCATGCCGATACTCCGTGCGGCCTGTGCCGTCGCCCGGGAAACCGGGCTCATACACACCCATCTTAACGGAAGAATGTCTCACTCCCCTTCACAACAACGTCTCCCGCCACACGCTCCTGACTCCCTGAGTCCCGGAGCGCCGGAGTGTGGCACGAGGCGCGCCCCGGCCCCGCTCCCCTTGCCCCAAGTTCGAGAAAGCGGTAGTTCCGACGAGCGGCCGCGAGTGACGCTATCCTCGAGTGGTTCACTGAAGACAAGCCCACGTTCGAAAACCAATGTGCTCTACAGTACGAGTACAACGTCTATACTGGTAGAGATAAAGAGTGTTCGGGTTGAGAATTTTCCAGTTCGTTTCTACGCAGTTTTGCCTCCAGTCAGCCCACAGCCCGGCAATTAGAAATTTAGGCCGCCTACATTTTAGGCGCGTTAGGGTATAGGGTTTAGCAGGACGATTACGAGAAACCCTAGCTCGCGCGGGACAAAACAGAAATGACTTGTCAGTCGGCGCCACAC
>Ga0307489_10000154_pt1 | contig 36842 bp, 34 predicted proteins | sample SB12metaG_FD_202247 | JGI IMG/M metagenome (GOLD analysis project Ga0307489, IMG submission 202247) | Sea-ice brine microbial communities from Beaufort Sea near Barrow, Alaska, United States - SB 1.2 | ecosystem: Environmental > Aquatic > Marine > Coastal | place: USA: Alaska | collected... | reverse complement strand
AATACGGCGTCAATACGCCAAAATAGTAGTTTCAAGCAGACTATTTACATAGGGAACATCCATCATGAAGCTTAAAACAATTGGTATCGATTTAGCAAAGACTGTATTTCAGGTTTGCGGCGTGAATGAGCATATGAAGCCACAGTTTAATAACCGCTTAAAGCGAAATCAGCTGCTTGACTTTATGCGTCAGCAACCGCCTACGATGGTGTTTAGGCAGGCCTGTTATTCATCCCATTACTGGGGGCGCAAAATGGTTAAATTAGGCCATGATACCAAGCTTATCCCTGCTCAACATGTCACGCCTTTTGTGCGGGGCAACAAGAATGACCACAACGATGCTTTTGCGATTACAGAGGCCAGTAAACACCCGTATATCCGTTTTGTGCCGATTAAAACCGAGTACCAACAGGAAATTAGTTGTTTGCACCGCATTCGCGAACGTTTAATCAAAAACAAGAGTGCGCTGAGCAATCAATCCAGAGGCTTATTGAGTGAGTTTGGGGTGGTGTTTCCTTGTGGTCACGCTGCATTCTTACATGGCTTAACCAGTATCATTGATAACCCTCAAGATAGGGTGATTGATATGTTGTGTGAATATAAAATCACAGTTAACCGCCTTAAAGCATTAAGAAACAGTTAACCGAATTTGTCGACGGCTGTGAAAGCGGTAGGATATTACTCAGTATACCGGGTATCGGCGTCATTAATATCTCAGCATTTTTGGCTGCCATTGACAAAGGCCAGGCGTTTAACAATCCTAAAGAACTTGCGGTGTGGGGTTAACACCTAAACAACATGGCTTAGGCGACATGAATAAAATGGGCGGTATTACCAAGCGCGATGATCGCTACTTGCGTAAACAACTGGTACACGGTAACCGGTCTGTCGTGAGTCGAGCAGCTAAAAACACGGATCCTTTATCACTATGGGCCACGAAGCTTCGCGTCACAAAACCGTTTAATAAGGTGGCGGTCGCCATGGCCCATCGATTGGCGCGCTTAATCTGGATATTGCTCACACGCCAGGAATACTATCGCGCTGTGCCTGCTTCTTTGGAGGTCGGTGCATAACATAAAACCCTTTAGGTTATCCCGGTTTTACTCAATTGCGTCCGAGACAAAGGTATCAAGCCTGTGTGGGTGTTGTGGAAGGCAAGACACGGGATAACACTTAGTTTACCCAACCCGCTTAGTCATAAAATGATGAAGAAAACGGTTTACCCTACCTCATCAAAGCCTGAGTAAGACAAGGATAATAATTCGACTGGGTGTATTTTAAAGACGATGTGGTTCGCGGTACCCGGAACGGACTCCATCAGAGGCCTGTATTGATAAACCAATACAACTAAAGAGCCTGAATATATGTCAGCACAAGTCTGAAAAAAGAGGGTCACTTTAGACTACCTTCAACACAACGGACTCGCGGTTATACAAGATTTAAAACTAATTCATGCTGGAAACAGCACGATGGGTTAAGTCGTACGTTGACATATCGGGAGTGTCTATATATGTCTTGTTAATTTTTCGCTTATAACAAACGACATTAGCGGATCCCCAGATAGCTACATATTAACCTTAGAATTTGATCCATTAAGAGATGATGGGCTCGCGTATACTGAACGGCTAAAAGCCGCAGATATAGCAACACATCATGAACATTATGACGATTGCATGGTTTAATCATTAAGCCTGAGACCTTCTGTGTGTTATCGATGCGTTTATTTAAATCTTATTCTGTATCCTTGATATCCATTGTTTACGCATGCTATTTTTGTTAATTTCAGGTCATTAAAAAACGAATATTCTTTAAGAATCACATGACTATGAAGCTTGCTGCTTTAATCCAGCCACAAATCAACCAACAAATTGAATCTTTATATCAAGTTTTCTCAAGGCTTAAAGACGTCGAACAAAGCACGTTAATGATTTTGGCTGTAGTGTACAAACCTCTTGGCATTAAAAAGTTAGCCCAAGTCATCGATGTTTTAGAGAGTAAAGGTTTTTTATCAAATGCAAAAAAAGAGTATCGTTTAACGGTGCAACAAATAGAGCAATTCACGCGACTCTCCTTATTAACCTCTAGCCGAGAGGGGTTGCAAGTCAATAGATTACTTGCAAACCGTTTAACCGCTGAGATAGATCAAGATCACACCTTATGTGCGTTTAGGACCTATGGTCAGTCACATTCTACGTTACTTGAGATAATTATAGCAGCCGAACAGGTTGTGCCTGTGGTGAACAGTGACAGTTGGCACAAAAACGATGCCGATGGGCGCAGATTTATCCGAGACTTCTATTATTTAAATCAAACGGGACAGCTTGAAGCGGCCTTAGAAATCAATAAAAACCCACAAATTATCAACCATAATAGAAATAAAATTTTAGTTGAAATTTTTTTTATTCCTTTTGATTTAGCCTCGTTTTTACAATTATCCAAAGTGCTGCAATACCAGGCGTTTGCAACCCTGATTAGAACGTTTCAAATACAAGGGCAAAGCTGTGACTACCCTATTCAATTATTGGAGCAAGTTTGCGCTAAAAATTCAGACACAACAAGTGCCTCATACAATATTGACTGTCATCATTTACTTGCAGAACTATACTTGTATCAAATGCGATTTGGTGATTTTGAGCGCATACAAGTTATGCAAGATACCAGCAGTTATGGATTGCAGTTACGTGGTGCATATTGCTTTTTAATGGGCGAAAACCAGCAAGCTATCGACTATTTTGAACAAGCAATGCTCGCAAAAAACAAACTCACTAAACGCAAAAAACAATATTTAAATGACGTGTTGGGGTACTTTTATAAACTGGCATTAATGGTTCACGCCAATCAATACGATGTGAGTTACTTTTTAACTGCCCTACAACAAGTCGAATTTGAAGACAGTGATCGTAAATCCACTAACGATTTTTACTATATTGGACAAGGTGTTGTTAAACCGATCCAGTGCTTATCCACGGGCGAAAAATATAATATTAATATTGAATATAATAGTGTTGATGATGAACGTGACTTTTTCTCTCATCAACTTAGTTATTTTAATTATTTATTGGCGCAGGTTTGGTGTAACCAAAGTAAAGACCCAGCACTTACAAAATTAGCATTTAAATGCCACGCTAATTTTAATCAACTTTCTTACCCCTTATTTGCGCAAATATGCCGGCAAATGGCGGGGAGTTTCAGTAATAAAAAGCCCGATTCAAAGTCAGATAACGAATCGAAATTGATTGATGTTACCAGCCTAATAAAAAGTAAATCAGAGTGGGACTTAGCGCTTGATAAATTAATTGCACTTAATCCAAATGCTCCCAAAAATTCGCCAGCGGCTCCAGAAAAAACGGTTAAGCCAGTACGTTTGATTTGGGAGTTTGAAAAAAGTTATGGCCATACTTTAACGGCACGGGAGCAAAAGTTTAACAAATCTGGTTGGAGTAAAGGGCGAATAGTATCGCTAAAGCGCTTGAAAGAAGAAACCGCTCTATTTAGCTACTTAAGCGACAGCGATAAGAGAATTTGCCGTGTAATTGATGCTTATCAAAGTTGGGGGTATTACTCAAAACTTGAATATACATTACAAGGATTGCCAGCTCTGGAGGCAGCAGTGGGCATAGACAACTTATACCAATCAGACGACCTAAGCCAAGTCATTGAGATCATTAAGCGCGAGCCTGAATTATTGGTTAGCCAGCACGGCGAGCAACTTTGTTTAAGTATTGCTGATTTACCAGACGACATTAGCGGTTACGAGGAGCAGCCTGCTTACGATTTAAAGTCTATTAATGATACACAATATCAGCTCACGGTTTTTTCGCCTGATCATATCAAGGTTGCCGACATCATTGGCGAGGCAGGTTTGTTAATTCCAATCAGTGCAAAGCAAAAAGCACTCGCAGGCATAGCGGCCATTGCGCCATTTTTAAATATTCAATCTGATATCACAGAGCTTGATACTGGGTTAGAAACCCATGAATGTGATCCCAATTTGGTGGTGAATATTCAGCCAATCCAAAACGGGCTATCATTTACCTGCGTGGTTATGCCATTTGGTGAAAAAGGGTCGGCGTTTAAACCCGGTGTTGGTAATGCCAGTTTAACCACCGAGTTAAACGGTAAGCGTATGGCAACGCAGCGCGACTTGATGCGGGAAGAAACATTATTGGATAAACTTGATCAAGCTTGCCCAGCCTTTTTAAATATGCCAGATAATATTTTACTATTAGACGATTTACAAACTGCGCTAGTAGCTTTAGAACAGTTAGAAATGGCCATTACCCAAGCACCATTTGACTTAGTGCTACGCTGGCCGAAAGGCAAAAAAGTGAGTTTAACTAAAAAGTTAGACAGCCATCACCTGCAACTTTCATTTAGTAAAAAAAGTGAGTGGTTTGATATTAGCGGCGACTTGCAAATAGACAATGAACAAGTGATTGAACTGCGAAAATTACTTGAACTGGTTAAAACCAGTAACGGTCGCTTTGTCGAGCTTGACCAAAATCAAATACTCGCCTTGTCTGACGATTTACGCCATAAACTCGAGTTAATCAACCAAGTCACCGACGACGGTAAATTCCACCCCTTAGCCAGCTTGCAAATGGAGGAAGCCACAACAGGTATGCGTATGAAAACGATTCATGCGTGGGATCAACAAACCCAAAAAATGCATCAAGCAAATACGATTGAACCGCAAATTCCATCGACATTTCAAGCGCAATTACGTGACTATCAATTAGTAGGATTCGACTGGGCATCGCGTCTTGCCCATTGGGGCGCAGGAGCGTGTTTAGCTGACGATATGGGCTTGGGAAAAACCTTACAGGGGCTCGCTATTTTATTGTCCCGGGCTAACCAAGGTCCCAGTTTAGTCATAGCACCCACATCGGTTTGCTTTAATTGGCAACAAGAAGCGTTAAAATTTGCGCCCACCCTGAATATCAAAATATTTTCCGACTCAGTTAATACCACACAGCGGCAAAAATTGTTAAACGAGTTAAGCCCGTTCGACTGCGTGATCATCAGCTATGGGCTGTTACAAAGGGAAAATGAAATACTTAGAGATGTTCACTGGCACACCATTGTAGCCGACGAAGCCCAAGCGCTGAAAAACCCCTTGGCCAAACGTACTAAAGCCGCCTATGCCTTAAAAAGTCACTTTAAAATGATTACTACTGGCACACCCATTGAAAATAATTTAACCGAACTATGGAGCTTATTCCGTTTTATTAACCCTGGCTTGCTTGGCAATATCAAACGCTTTGGTGAACGTTTCTCACTGCCAATTGAAAATGCAAACGAAGATCCACTTGCCGCCCGTAAAGCCAGTCAAGCACTTAAAGCTTTGATTCAACCCTTTATTTTACGGCGTATGAAAAACCAAGTATTAACTGAATTACCATCCCGTACGGAGATTAATATTCGAGTAGAAATGAGTCCCAAAGAGCGTGATTTTTACGAAGCTCTGAGACTCAATGCGATAGACAACATTAGCCGAAACGACCCACAAGGGAATGCAGGCGAGCAGCGAATCAAAATGCTTGCCGAGCTAGTAAAACTTCGCCAAGCCTGCTGCCACCCTAAATTAGTGATGGCAGAGACCGACATACCCAGCGCCAAACTAGCAGCCCTGGACGCATTACTGGAAGATCTGAAACTCAACAATCACAAAGCGCTCATTTTTAGTCAGTTTGTTGGGCACTTGCAATTAATCAAACAACACATCGAAGCCAAAGGATTAAGTTATCAATATTTAGATGGCTCCACAGCGCAAAAACAGCGACAAAAACGCGTTAATGGGTTTCAACGTGGGGAAGGAGATATATTTTTAATCAGCCTTAAAGCCGGTGGTTCAGGCTTAAACTTAACCGCAGCCGACTACGTCATACACATGGACCCTTGGTGGAATCCAGCCGTAGAAGATCAAGCCTCTGACAGAGCCCACCGCATCGGTCAAACACGGCCAGTTACCATTTATAGGTTAATTACGCAAAACACCATAGAAGAAAAAATTGTCGCTTTACATCAACATAAACGGGACTTAGCAGACAAACTACTATCGGGTAACGAAGCCGTGACTAAGCTGTCGGTAGATGACATGCTGAATCTACTAAAAGATACGTTTTAGCTTAGGGTAACTAAGATTAACCAACCACGTCTGGTTTGAGTGTTACACTATTATCAGCAGAAATAGCGTCACAATCCGTTGCCTGAATAACCTAGACATCCGAAGTCATAACAAATTAACAGCCAATTAACAGGACAGCCATGAAATCGAGCAGTCAAAACTAATTTTTTTGCAATTTATTACGATGGGTGTGTTGTTAATTCGGTGTGTTTAAGGTGATAAGATACCCAGTTCATCAGAGGGCAGGGTTGATTAAAGCAACGCTAATAAAGAGTCTGAATATATGCCAGAACAACTCTGAGTAAGACAGCCTTCAACACAATGGAAGCGTCCATATATGTCTTGTTAATTCCCCAAGCGCTGAGTAGCACGTATACCCGTCACCCTTGAATCTGCAGCGTTTTTGGCTACGTTCACTCACCTCTATCGCCAACCGCGTTGCACTTATTACATCTAAGCTCATGGGGCTGAGTTCCTTTGCCGCCTACCTGCAACTTCAATTATTTTGGGTATATAAAAAGCAGTTAGCCCTTGCGCAGCGTCCATATATGGCTATCCACCCTGCCGTTTGCCGGAGTTCCATCACCTTTTGTAATGAAATGGTATTCTGCGTAAATGGCCCCGTCTCCGCTTATCCGCCCCTTGAAGTCCATGGTCGCTTTGGACTTGGGAAACCTGCCATATCCTGTTAGATCAGAGCCACTCAATCTTACGGTGGCCTCCCAGGGCCAAGGGTGGTTGAAAACTTCGAACTTGTACTCATGCCCCCCAATTGGTGTAATTTTGAGCACTGGACTGTTTGCCAATCCGTCACGTACATAGAACCCCTTAAGACTATCCGTTTGCTTTACCTGTTCAGTATTAGCCTGTTCTCTGGGTCCGTTATCGGATAATCCGTTCCAATCGAACTGGCTCACCACAGCCACGGCAATGGCCCCAACAACCCCAATCACAGCAACAATTATCTGAGTGCGGCTTGATTTACTATCATCATTCATTGTGCCACCCATGTTAGTTTTTTAACTCATCAGCTTCTTTTTTATTATAGTAAATATTTTAGAAAATACATTGACTTGGGGGGGAGTGAAATTTGACGGCAAGTAATTAATTTTAAATAACTAACCTTAGATCTTCTCACGTTTTAAACAATCAAGGTGGGCATTGTTGATGAGGACTTATAATTAGCCCTGTTCTACCTTATTACTTGGCAAATACCCAATCACCCATTAATGCATATATAAGCAAGCGGCCTCAATATATGCGTTAGGCGTAGTGCAATCTAGCCAGCGATTAACAGGACAGCCAGGTTAATTTTTTCATGTGCTTCGCCACCGATTGAAGGAAGGTAATTTCGGCAAAGCCCCTATAATACTTGATCTGTGGGGGGAGTGCTATTGACGTGGGTTGCTTTATAACTTAAATCTAGCTCGTTTCATTTTATATTCCTAAATTTTTGTGCTCTGTCATTTTATTTCTGTAAACAAAGTTTCTTTCGGTAAGTACTTTTTCGCCTTGCCAGAAATAGGCAACCAATGGGTTATCATCTTTCGCTGCATTATAATCAACGCAAGCGACTTTATGTGAAAGTACACTAGGTACACCATTTAAAGTGTAGTGACCAACAATAACTGGTTGGCTAAATTGCTCTGGTATTTGTTCATTCGGAAGTTTTATGTCGGGAATATCAAAAACAACTTCAGGTTGGACTTGGGCAAAATCACGATACGTCTCAGCTTTTTCTGACCACCATTTACAGCGTATTTGTGTTCTTGTGGTCCCGGTTTTATCTTTAAAGCTAGAACCGTGAGGTAATTCAATTTCAGGGCCTTTTAACAAAGTTTCAGCTAAATAATAAAGTGGTTCACTTTTATCAAAAGCTTGCTGCCAGCATTCCTTATTAAGTTTGCTTTCACTATTAATATATTTATTTAATTGTTTGATTTGTGTCTCTTTCCAGCAAGCGTGGATAGCTCTTATTTCATCAAAATCTAAATAAAGAGGTAATGTTTTAAACCAATTCACCCAATATATGTGGTCATCACTTCCTTCGATAACGTCATTTAAAAAACTTTGGTGCTGTTTGGTATTATTTTCATTATGTTTAGTTGCCCAACCAATAGCATTGAATTCATGGTTACCCATGATGCAATAAGCTAAATCGTCATCAACAAGCCTTTTCACTTTGGTTAACAGGCCAACATGATTGGTGTTGGCGTTAGGTGCGTTATCAATTAGATCACCAATAAAAACTAGCTTAGTATTACTAGTAATTGATTGCGGGGGATTTTCATCAAATTTTAAATGTTTAAGCAATGCATCGAGCTTTTGAACTTGACCATGTAGGTCACCAATGAAAATTAATTTTGTATCCTTAGTTATAAAAGTCTTAGTAGTCACTTTTTTCCCTTTAAAATGAATATGTTTATATTATAATCACTTGTACGACAGGTGCTGTCGTCGTTACAGTTTCTGCTATTAATGATGTTGGTTTTCCCACCTTAATGTAGCCACCAAAACCTAATAAGAAATGAACTAACTCTTAAGTAAACTAAACCTCTGCAACTACTTTCGCAATACGTTTAGGCACGGTTTGTGTCAATACTATGCTTTGCTTAGTTGATAACGATGCTTCTTCTAAAAGTGAAAGTACGGACCCTGTGAGCATTATTTCAAGCTGAATAGGCCCATCGAAAATTAGCAGGAAAAATTAGTAGGACAGCCATGATATCGAGCAGTGAAAACTAATTTTTTTGCAATTTATTACGATGGGTGTGTTGTTAATTTGGTGTATTTAAGGCGATAAAATACCCAGTTCATCAGAGGCTAGCGTTGATTAAACCAACGCTAATAAAGAGCCTGAATATATGTCATCTTTTGTATTTAAACGACGGCTAAAAAAAAGCCCACTGAAAACAGCAGGCTTAACTTATCTTACAATGATTCTTTTAATCAGCTGAACCTGTTTAATGTAAACGTGGTCAGTCTTTGGTCACTTCCTTATAGCTAGAATTAATCGTTAGTCGATATATAGCTTTGTCCACTATCGACCACAGTTGACTTGCGGTTTTTAGGTACAGCCACAGTTACTGCACCATCACAGCTTTCTAAGCCATCGCTGGCTGTAAATTGAATGCTGTATACGCGGCCGTCGCTGTTACCTGCACGTTCGTTTCTGATCAGGATCGAGTTGGCTTGATCACTAACGATAGCATCAGGACTAGTGTCACCGTCTCCGGTGCCATCGACTGGCTCGTCCTGAGTTACGCCAGTGATAGAGATAGTAACGATGTTGTATTCAAGGTCTTGATCGTTTACGCCGCCGATATTAACAGTCGTCATCTTGTGGTTTGGTGGCCATAGCGTGCTTTTACTCGCAAAGGCAAGATCACAAGTCGGCGGACTGTTGCTGTCTGTGTTGCGGATAGTCACCAAGCTTGTGCTGGATTTGGCGTTAACCGAGTCATTGTCACTTACCGTCAACTTGAATACGATATCTTCATCAGCACTGACAATTGGCAAGTTAAAGCTGGGATTGACTGTATTCGTACCCACCAGATTCAACACCGGCAAATTACCCGTCAACTGAGCCCAAGAGTAACTGATTGTGTCACCATCAGGATCGGTGCTACCCGCACCATTAAGACTGACTGAATCGCCTTCGTTCTTGACCTGCGTCAGCTAACGGGGCAGCATTATCGACTATCGTCACTGACACGGTGTCAGCTTCAGTAGAGGAGGGCCCATTCGAGGCAACGGATGCATCCATACCGTCATCGACCTGAAGTACGAAAGTGAGCACAGCGCCAAGCTCATTGAGAACCGTAAATACAGGCGCCGCGGCCGTTGCATCATCAAGAATGACAAGGGGCCCCGCAATTTGAACCCAGTTATAAGTAAAGAGGTCACCTTCTGGATCGTAACTGGCGCTACTGTTAAGCGCGGCAACCGCGCCAGGTTTGATCTCAAAGTCTAATCCTGCATCAGCCACGGGTGAACTATTTATATTGACTACAGTGACATCTACAGTGTCCGTGTCTTGAGATGCACCAGGATTAACGGTTAATTCGAACGTGAACGTTGTATTCGAATCCACGACAGGTGCAGTGAAAGAAGGGTTTGCTGTTGTTGCTTCACTTAAGGAAACGACTGGAGATGCAGGCGCGATCTGCGCCCACTGATAGGCAAAGCTATCAGTGGGCGAGGGGTTGATCGTCACTTCAAAATCATCAAAGATGGCATTCCAGTCACCTCCGATATAGATCCTTCCGTTTGTGGGGTTGGTCCCATTAGGCTCAATGCTGCCCGAACCATTTAATCCAGATACATCACCCTCATTTACCGCAAAATCGGAACCTGCAGAAGCAAGAGGCTGTAAGTTATCGGCGAATGAAGTGATGGGGGCAAGCGTACAATCAGCGCTAAAGGTACCACCAGAATAATCCTGATCTATGGATGTAACGGCCGTTTTTGTCTGAGCATTCCACTCTAGTCGCATACGATGTGTGCCATTGCCACCACAATTGCTATTTATCTCCGTATCTATCCCATTGCCGGCCTGAAACCGTGGGAAAAAATTGTCAGGTAGGATCGCAACATTTATATTGCTAACCGACACGTTTGCAGGGCCACCGAATCTATCGACAGGTAAAACAGGACCCAGCCCAAAGAATACGATGTTTCTGCCAATGTTTGGAGAACCATTAGCTGTCGGTACGGTTACTGTGACTTCTGCAACAAAACTTACCGAACTGTAGTCAGTTTCAATTGTGCGTAAATATGAGCGCAGGCCACCTGATTGATCTCCGCGCGTGTCTAGTCCCTGAAATCTAACATGACCATTTTCAAAAACTGGCCCCCAACTTGACCATTACAACAGGCTGTGCCTGGTGAAGTGAGGGATCCAGCTCCGCCGGCAGCTTCAAGTTGAGGCGGGAGAGTACCTCCAGAAAAGTTTTCAACAAATCCATTAGCCGCTGATGCGGTTGATATAGGCCCGAGCATATACAGTGCCAGCAATCCTCCAGAAAATAGGTTTAATTTTTTAACATTTTTACATTCATTGGATATTCCTTTATTCCTTTATTCCTTCAATACAAATTTTGAAGGTGCTCATTACAAGTGACATATCATCACTTTTGTTTTTTTGTGCTAGCTGTGTTTATTCAACTATCGAGTATAGGTATGTTTTGGTTAAAGTGTGAAAACGTAATTATAATCAATATCATGCTATTCCCTTGGCTGAAGATTAAGCCGTTGTGCTGTCACACCTGGCTTTTAACGGTATGAGTGATGCTTAAATCTTCGTTTTCAGAACCTTGTCTTGCCAGTAGATTGTCGGTGGCGATGGGGGAAATAGAGACTGATTTGCCAATGGGGCTGAAGTACAAAGCTATCTAGATATTGCGCCGGTAACTAAGGGCCGTCGCAAAAAACATGGGGCATTGACTATAGTAGTGCTTAACATTTTTTACGGTAATCATCCATTGAATGATGAGAGATGTATGTTCAGTAGTCATTCTGGGCGAGTTTGTTTTACAATCAGCAGCGTGCAAAAGAAAAGTCACATAATGGGGCCGTAAGCGCGCTCGTGTTAAGATAAGTTCGGTATTGCGTAAATGTTGCAAGAGTAAAAAGGTGTACTGCGAGACGACAGATTGACTTATTTAAAAGAGAGGGATTCTTCTCTACGGGCGATAAATCGCTTGACTGAATGCCTTAGTCAGTTCAGTGCCGATAGGTAATTAACCTTGCTCCCTTAACGCCATCGATCCGAGGCATTATGCTCGCAGTTATTATCTGCTTCAGCTGATGGCTGGCGCGATTGAAAATCACTTTAAGCCCTACTTTTCCGACATACTACCGTGGTTATTTAGGATAGCTGCTTTTGATACAGGCTCTGTGAAAATACTGTTTTCATAAGGATATTCTTACTTTCCCAAAAATTTTCACCGTGAACTCACCAAGGAGCAAAATGAAGCCGATTAATGTCAGTCACCTTGCTATTCACCCCATTAAATCATCTCAAGCTATTACACTGGACAAAACCCGAGTGGAGTTGGCCGGGTTCGCGTTTGATCGCCGTTTTGTGGTGATAGATAAAAATAACAAAGCCATCACCGGGCGAACCCACCCCCAGTTAACTCAAATGCAAATCACTTTAAATGAGCAGGCCATGGTGGTAAATGCGCCGGGCATGGCAGTGCTGAATATCAAAACCAACGATTTTTCAGCTGAGTATCTGGAAACCCGTGTGTGGTCTTCTGTTAGTCAGGGGCAGCATTGTGGTGAGCGCTATGATAATTGGTTTAGCCGTTTTCTTGGCCTGGATTGTCGTCTGGTTTATTTTGGTCCGCACACGTCGCGACAAATTAAAGACTTTGATCAACCGGTTGGTTTTGCCGATGGTTATCCGGTTTTGTTGATCAGTGAAGCGTCGCTGGCTGATTTGAATCAGCGTAGTGTTCATCATCATCAAATGGAGCAATTTAGACCTAACCTGGTCGTCAATAATACCGTGGCATTTGCCGAAGATAGCTGGCAACGTATTCGGGTGGGGGAGGTTGAGTTTATTGTGCATAGCCCTTGCTCTCGTTGCAATTTTCCTAAGCTAAACCTGCAAACTGGGCAACCTCATCCGGACGGCGAACCGTTGTCGGTATTACGTCACTACCGCACCGGTCAGGATAAAAAAATATACTTCGGCCAAAATATCATCCCCTTAAATGAAGGGGAAATTAAATTGGGTGATAAAGTAGAAATCATCCGGTAGCGGCGTCGGGGGCGGGCTATTGCGCCGCTGCCCAACTAAATTCATTGTTAAAGTCACGACAATTTGTGACCACATCAGCAGTGTTTTCAATATACACCTGCTTTTTGGCCGACACCTCTAAGATATAGGTTGATGGATATTTCGCCGGTGGTGGCGGCGCACAAAACGTACTTTGGCCGGTGCCAATAACTACCTTTGTGCCAGGCTTTAAATCACACTGCACCATTTTGTCTAACGGCGACCAGATATAACAAATTTCATAATTGGTTTGATAGTCGCTGGTTTTACCCGCTGGTTTATTGGCCGCCCACCAACTCCCTAGTCGGGTATACGAATTTCGACTGTTCCAGGCCCGATAAACCGTGATTTTCTCACCATCGTTAGCTTGATAAACCTGACCCTGGCACAGTTTTCCTTCACCGGCAGGAGCGGTGGCGTTGGCCAATAAGCTTGGATCTGATACCGGGGTGAATTGACCTGCCAATGATGGCGGTAACTCAGTATTGCCCAAACATGCCGCTGGCGGTACGGTAAACACTGCCGTTGACTCGTTACTGCTGATGTCATTGGCGGCCTCTTTAGCTGAGGTACTATATTGGCTGGCACAGCCACCCAATGTTAGTGTGAATACGATTAACGTGAGTTGTTTTTGCATCCTAGGTCGTCCCTGTGGTTTCGTTAGTTGAACCTACCACCAATAGCAAAATAAATGTAGGTAGCATAAAACGTCATTTTTCATAAAATATACGCTACCTCATATTGTCTATATTTACATCTCATTAATATCTTTGAAGGAGCAAAAACTACGATTATTTATCTATGCCCGCCTTCCTTGAGTCAGCAGCGTTGTTGGCTGCTCTTACTCCTGTAACCAAGGGCTTTGGACTTAGTCAGTCTAAGTTCATGGGGCTGAGTTCCTTTGCCGCCTGGCTGCAAAGCCAATGACTTTGAGCATATAACTCAACTGTTTTTTACAAAGTTAAAAATTCAAAACAAGCGTCTCAGGCTACTGTGCCGTTGCGTACTGAAAATTGTATTTTATCGAATCTGTCGAGAAAACCTTCTGATCAACACGAAGTGGCGTCGGTGGGTCGTTCACTATTATGCATGGTGCCCCCGAATCGCTCTTACTGGTCTGGCAGCTGTAGTTAGAACACGTTGTTCCAAAGTGACAGGCCAGGGTTGAGCGTACAAAGTTTAAGGTTAACCTTGAGCTTACTGATCTTCGTTTTTTTCAGCAGCCACCACCGATATCTCGACCAAAAGCGCATCTCGTGCCATCTTTGCTTCAACACAGGCACGAGCGGGTGCATGACCATCAGGTACCCAGGCATCCCATACTTTATTCATTGCTGCAAAATAGCTCATGTCTTTGACATAAATGGTTGCTGACAATAGATGATTTTTGTCGCTTCCAGCTTTGCTCAACAGCTCGTCGACTTTTTCTAACATCGAAGTTGTTTGCTCAGTAATATCTTGGTCAGCGTCTTTACAGACCTGGCCACACAAATAGATGGTACCGTTATACTTAACTATTCGGCTCATTCGCGTGGCTGTTTCAATTCTTTTAATCATAGCTTCATTTCTCTTGGTGTCTTGTTAATGGCGTCTTTTAATAGATATTTATGTTGGAGCCGAAGGGTAATTTGGCAGTATAATTCTTGCCGTTGCCCCTAGTCTGTTTTTATTATTGGTTAAGGTTAATTGCCCACCATGGTGGGTAATAATGTTCTGGCATAAACCTAAGCCTATCCCATGGCCTTTGTGCTTAGTTGTATAAAAAGGCACAAATAGGTTTTGTGGATTAGCAATGCCTTGTCCTTGGTCAATCACTTCAATCAGCACCTGCATGTTCTGCTCTGTGTCCTGCTGTATGCTGTCTTGTAGAGTGTTTTTTCCTGCTGAAACGCGCGCACTAGTGGGGAACGCATTAATATTGATTTCGATATTATTAGACATATTATCCCCATTTAAACAAGCTTGACTGGCTTCTACTGCATTTTTTACTACGTTAATTAAGACCTGTTTTATTAATAGCGGATCAGCCCAAAGTTTTTCTAGGTGAATATTTATGGTGAAATCCTGTAGAGGAAATAAAGCGACGACCGGGTTAATAACTTCATCACTCGTTAACCATTGCTTGTTTATGGTTAAATGTTTAGTGATATCACCGTAACGGTTAACAAATGCTTGCAGCTCAATACTTCTTTGTACAATAACCTTGAGTGCTTGACTAGAACGAGCGTCTTGATTGGGCATTTCAACTAATGATTGCGCCAGAGATTTAATCGGCGTTAAAGAGTTTCTAATTTCATGACTAAGTACACGAATGATTTGTTGCCAGGATTCTTGCTGTTTTTTACGTAATAAGGTTTCGATGTTAGTTAGGATAACTAAATGATATTTATGTTCGTCTTCAATAAAGTGACTGTGCTTTATTTGCCAACGTGACTCCTGCTCTGGGTCGACAAAGAACCAATGATTATTATCATCTAACGCTAAACCTAAGCGATTACTGGCTGTTAAGCGCTTAATTTTCCAGGGTTGGCCAATATAGTCTGAAAATGCAGCATTGGCATGACTGAGTTGTAACTTGTGATTGAATATAGCGATGGGTGCATCTAATTGCTCAATTAAATGATAAATAAGTAGAGTATGTTGGTCATATTGTTGCTTTCTATGTTGAAGTACGTCCGATAATTGACTGATTTCTTTATTTAAATGATAAATAATCCCTGAATGATAATTGCCTCTTGCTCGCAAACTATAATCTTCTAGTCGGATCGCTTCTACTAAGCTGGTCAAACTATAAAAGGGGGTAACAATTTTATGATAAAAAGACCACAGCCAAACAAATACCGGTACCAGTGCCAGAGTGAACACAGTAGCCATTTCTAAATAGCTGAACTCTAATAATAGCATCAGCCATGTTACTAACCCGGTAAAAGCGATCATCAGCATCAAAGCAAGCGCTTTTAATTGCGATTCAAGTGACTGATGAGCATTACGTTTTGATGTCATATTTTTCCATGCGGCGATAGATTGCACTTTTACTAATACCTAATAATTGGGCGGCTTCTAGCGCTGAACCATTGGTTTTAGCAAGGGCTTGATGGAGCAGTTGTTGTTCGGCAAGATCTAAGGTCATAAATGGCATGTCAGCTTGCTGACTGGCATCAGCCATCCGCAATACAATATCACTAGCAGTGATTATTGTATTTGCTGATAATAATACTGCCCTTTCCATCGTGTGGCTTAACTCTCGAATATTGCCCGGCCAATGATAACTCGTTAGCTTATCTTCAACATCGCCGGCTAAGGTTATGTTTGATTTACCATAACGAATACTGTGTTTGTTTACAAAATGTTGTGCCAACAACATGATATCTTCTATACGCTCACGTAAGGCAGGTACATGCAGCTCTATGGTGTTTAAGCGATAATACAGGTCGGCACGAAATTTATCTTCGGCCATTAGCTGATCAAAATTTGCATTTGACGCGCTTATCAAGCGAATATTGGTGTGCTGAGTAATACTTGAGCCGACCATTTCAAACTCACTTGACTCCAATACACGCAATAATTTGGCTTGTTGTGCTAGCGGGATATTAGCTATTTCGTCAAGAAACAAAGTGCCTTCATTAGCCATTTCAAAACGACCCACTCTTGATTCTTTGGCATCAGTAAATGCGCCTTTTTTATGGCCAAACATTTCACTTTCAAACAATGACTCAGCAATAGCGCCCATGTTGACCGTGACCAGGTTGTTATGATGACGACTTGATTGCTGATGAATATTAGTTGCTATGGCTGATTTTCCCGTGCCGTTTTCGCCGGTAAGTAAAATAGTGGCATCGGTTTGAGCTAATTGTGCAACCTCTTGCATTAACTTTTTCATCGCCCGAGATTGCCATATAAATTCTTCATCTTGATGATTCTGATTTTGTTGACGTAAAATAACATTTTGTTTTTCCAGCCCGGAAAACTGAATTTGCTGCTTAACAATTTGCAGCATTCGTTGATTGTCCCAAGGCTTTTCAACAAAATCATTAGCGCCCTTTTGCATGGCTTTAACGGCTAGATCAACACTTGACCAGCCTGTCATCGCAATAACTGGCGTGGTAATGCCTTCTTTTTTTAATATTGATAAAAATTCCAGACCTTCTTTACCCGACGTTGTGTCGCTTGAATAGTTCATATCAAGTAAAATCAAATCAACGTGCTGACACTGTAATATGCCTAAGCCTTGGGAAGGTGAATCAGCTTCAAGTATTTTATAATTATGATTACTGAGTAAAAAATTGACGCTTAATCGCACATCAATCATGTCATCAATAACTAAAACGGTTGCGCTCATCATTCTTTGTCCTGATTATTGTTCTTGGTGATAACCCAAACGAGGCTTATTTATGTAATTCGATCATTTCTTTAGCAACAAGTGCGGCAGAGGGTAAAAACATTGTTGAAACGATACCTTGATCCACAACCACTGCATTTTTATCTTTTAAAGTGCTCTTATTTAAGGCTATTGCACCATTACGTTTAAGCTGGTTTTCGACTAAAAAAGGTAACAGCGTGCCTTGTTTCGCCCATTTTTTTGATTGTTCAGTGGAATTAGGAAAGCCCGCAATACGTCTTCCTTTTACCAGGAATTCACCATTATCTAATTTCACGTTTGCAAAGGCACCCGCACCATGACCGCTAGAGCCAACAATTCCTCCGGCTTGGTATATTGACGCAATAATAGCAAGCATTTTGGGATTACTGGCAATATCGAATAATGGGCCGTAGCCCCCCCCAATAAATACGCCCCAATAATCATCCGGATTAACCTCTTTAGGAGATTTTGAAGCATTTGCTTTAACTAAAAAACCTTCATGTTTAATGGCATAACGACTAATGCCAATAGGATCCATCATAAATTCTACTTCATTGCCTTTCGGTGAAGCAAAGTCTACTTCGAAACCATGGCTGGTAAAGATGTGAAATGGAGGCGCGACTTCCCAAAGGTTATTCCTTGCATCATGTTTCTCTTCATCGCCCATATCAATTGTATTTGATACCAGTATTAACACTTTTTTTTGTGCTACGTCACGTGTATTAGCGGTGACATTGTGAGAAGAAAAGACAAGCAGACAGACGACTAAATACATATATTTTAAAGTTGACATGTTAATCCTTATATAACTATTCATTGCGTAAGGCTTTTATCGGATCCTGCTTAATCACTCGATTAACAGGCAGGTAACAGGCAAAGAATGAGATCATCAACATAATGGGCATTGTGCTGATAATGGCCAAAATATTAATTTCTACGCTCGATGCAAACTGTTGCCTGATAACCAAATATAAAATCACACTAAATATGGCACTTAACCCGATACCATAAAGTACTGGCTTAATGTTTTCTTTCAGAACCATGTTTAGCAAACGATGTGTTTTTGCGCCTAACGCAAGATGAATACCGAGTTCGTATCGACGCATTTGAGTGCTGTAATTAAGCACACCATAAATACCTGCCGCAGCGAGAACCAGTGCCAATAACGCTAAGACTAAGGTTAAGCCCGCCGCTAATTTGTGTTTATAAATCAAACTAGCATGCATTTCGCTGTGACTGGTCACTTCGCGTATTTTCAACTTAGGGTTCAGTGCATGTATGAGCGGTAATAATGTTTCTTTTGACAGTGACGCACCGTCTTCCAATTTGATATCAAAACCCAAATCGCTAAACACCGCATAAGGTAAATAGTAACGACGATATTTGTGCTCACTTTCAGTACCAGGGCTGTAATAATCTTGGGCGATACCCACCACTTTAAGGGGTTGAGAAGCTTGTATCTGAAAAATTTCACCTAAGGCGTCGCCATCAGGGACCAACTCACGAGCGAGTGATTCACTGAGGATGATTTCGGTGATAAAATATTTAGGATCTTTTTGTTCCGTAAACGTTCGTCCTCTAACAATGGGCAATTCAAGTAAATTAAAGTAATTATGATCAACCATGTTCGCGGCAAAACTACCCAGCCTCTTATCATTGATATCGTTCAAGCCCATGTTAAAACTGCCCAACTCAATGACTGGCTCTAAACTTCGAGAAACCTGTTTTACTTCAGGGCGCTCACTTAATTTTTGCTTAATTTCAAGCGTTAACAAATTTAGTTCGATAAGTTTTTCATCTGACCAGCGCTCGTAACCTTTAGGTTTATCGATACGCAGATAAGTTACGTTTTCTTCATTGAAACCCAAGGGGTGAAGTACCGTGCTCAACGCTTGTTCAATCACTGTTGATGCGCCAACAAGTAATAAGGTGGCCAGGGTTACTTGGGTAATTATCAACGCGTTACGAATAGGTGTGGTGATTTGTAACCCACTGCCTTTGCCACTACTTTGAAGCTGGCTTTGCAGTTTGTTGTAATTAACCATACGGCTGGATAATTTGGCAAAAACTGCCGCCAAAGTGATCACCGTAAAAAGTGTGAACATTAAGGTAACATTATCAAGGGCTAGTTCATTGATACGAGGCAATTGTGTTGATGCCAACTCGTCCAGCAAAACAAAACCCCAGCCTGCCACTAGCAATCCTAACAGCCCAGCTATGGCACATAAGATTAAGCTTTCAGCAAACATAGAAAGAAATAAGTGTGAAGGTTTAGCTCCCAATGCTGCCTGAATGGCCATAGTTCGTTGCTTTTCAGCCGCTCGTGATAAAAACAAGTTGGTAACATTGGTTGTGGCTATCAATAATAGACCAACAACACCACTTAAGAGCATCAATGCAATCTTCTTACTGTCGCCAATAATAATCTCTTTTAGGGGGATTAATTTTGCGCCAGCAGTACTATCAGGTTCTGACGCATCGTTTTCTCTATAAGCCTCATTGAGTTTACTACTTAAAGAAGCGACGGCTTGAGCAGGTGAAATATTTGTTTTTAATTTACCTAAACCTGTCAGGCCGCGGGTCATGATCCCAAAGTTTTCGACATTCAGTGGTTGAAAATCCCATGGCACCCAAAACTCAATGGCTTTGTTATTTCGATTTGCGGGTGCATTGAAACTCTCCGCGGTAACGCCTATAACTTTATAGCTGACATTACCCAACATAATTTTAGTGCCGAGAATGTTATTGTCGCTGTTGTACCACTTTGTCCATGTTCCATAACTGAGCACAGTAACCGCTTGATGACGATCAAAACCTTCATCTTCACTTAGAGTTCTGCCTAAATACATGGCGGGTTTTAATAGAGAAAAATACTCTGGCGTAACATAACTGACAATGCTATTTGGCTCTTCCGGATGGTCAGCAACCAACACTTCTCTATCAAGTTGCAAAGCAAGTTCAGAAAAAATATTTTGCTGTTTATACCAGAGGATCATTCCCGGTGCTGATTGTGCTCCAATATGGGTTTCACCACCTTCAGTATAAGATTGTTGCAACACCACTAGGTTATCAGCATCCGGGTATGGCAATGACTTTACAAACAACAAGTGATTGAGACTGAAAATACAGATTAAGGCCCCTAAAGTGACTGCTAAAGTAGCGATAACCGTACTTGAAAATCCCGGGGCTCGGGTTAATGCGGATTTAGCCAGCAATAATTCAAATTTCAGATTACTAATAAAATGTTTCATCCTGCCTCCTAGAAATCAAGTTGTTCGGCCATTTTCCCATCTAATAAATGTAACTTCCGCGTGGCCATATCTGCATAGCGTGAGTCATGGGTTACCATACAAATAGTGACACCATTGTTATTAAGCTGTTCGAGCATTTCCATCACCGCATCACCATTTTTTGAATCGAGGTTTCCGGTAGGCTCATCAACCAATAAAATAGCCGGGCTGCCCACTAGCGCACGAGCAATAGCGATACGTTGCTGCTGACCACCTGAGAGCTGGTTGGGTTTGTGACTGGTTCGATGGGACATTTCTACTTTTTCTAAGCTATTCATAACGCTTTGTTTTATTGCACTGTTCGTCATCATTGGCTCTCGATAGCGCAATGGTAAAGCAATGTTATCAAACACACTTAATTCATCGATTAAGTTAAAAGCCTGAAAAACAAATCCAATATTTTGATTACGAATTTCCGCGCGATGATTAACCGACAAATCGCTTACGTCTTTACCATTAATGAAGTACCGACCACTTGTAGGGCTATCGAGTAGGCCTAAAATTGATAATAAACTCGACTTTCCACAGCCTGATGGACCAGAAATAGACACATAGTCTTGAGCGTATATTTCAAGGTTCACCCCGCGCAAAGCATGAGTTTCCATTTCATCCGTGGCAAAAACTTTGGTCAAATCTTGCATCTGTATTATCGCTTGCTTTTTCATATGGGCGTCCTCTAATAATAAGTCTCTATAAAATTTTCAATAAAGTCAGGACTGTTCATCAGTCGTTTTTTAGTCGGTAATCGTTACTATAGACACGTCTTGCCAACGAGACATGTCTGACAAAACAAAGGTTTGTGCTACTGTAGCGCCGCTGACAAGTTGTATGTATTCGCCACTTTCTTGACCATAAGTAACCTCAACTTGCTCTGCCTGGTTAAGTTCATCAGATAACTTAAATAGAGTGGCACGCATGCCAGCACTGGCATTGACAGGTTTTTTGATATAAGTGGCATTCGTCAGTAAACCGGTTGAAATAACACCATCTACATTTAGTTCAGGTCGAGCATTACGGGGTAAAGCACTGTTTAATGCGACTTCTACAGCAATGCTTCCTTGAGTGACAACAGGGTTAATGCGGATCACTTCACCCTGAATTGTGCCGCCCCGGGTATCAATAACCACTGCTTGATTAAGCTCAACGAGCGCCATTTGTGATTGAGAAATATTAAGCATGGCGTAAAGAGTGTCTATACTGCCCACCAACGCCAACTGCTCTCCCATAGCAACACTTTGCCCTAGTTCCACAGGGAGGTTTTGCACTACCCCCTTGATCCCCGCTTTTACGGTTAACTTGTCAAATCGTTCTTGGATCACCGTCACCTGCTCTTGTTGTTGCTCAATTTTATCTTGAGCAATTTCGAGCTCTTTCTGATGTACTTCATTAAGTTGCAGCAATCTTTTTTGTTCTATTTCAATACGACGAGATAATTGACGATGATCTAATTGTGAGCGCTTAAAGGTAATGCCTGAAATAATCCCGTTAACCACTAATTTTTGTTCGGCTTCTACTTTTAATGCCGCAATTTCTAACTGAGACAGTAATGCTTCATGTTCGCCTTGTTGTGAAAGGATCTCCCTCTGCTGATTCAAACCTAATTGCAGAATATTCGTTTTATAGGTGTTTAATTCACGATGGGCATCTTTCACTTGTTGGGCAACTTCAGGGTTAGATAATCTTAATATGACGCTATTAGCAGTAACTAAAGCGCCCGGTTTAAGTAAAATCTCTTCCACTATAGCGTTAGCAGGCGCACTTAATAAGCGCTGCTCTTTAGATTTCAACTTACCATAACCTTCTACCTGTAAAGCTAAATCACCTTGTTTGACCTTATCTGTCCAAATTTGATTTGCAGAAACTTTTTGATTGCCTGCCGGTTGGCTAAATGACCAAATACTTAATGCAATAACTATCACAAGTGAAAAACTAATAACGATAGATCGTTGCTTTGACTTGGCAATATTGGTTGGTTTTTTAATATCCATAATAACTCCAGCGTAAGTTGATACTGACGTTGCAAAAGGGGCGCCATAATTTAAGGTGCTGATATATATAGATAATAAAATAAAATAGACAGGTGTATTCCCGATTTCACAACTGGTTTTTTTGAATTCGAAAAAGGTTATGGATTTTTATAGCTGGGCAGTAATCGCCTCCCCAGGCTTTTTTGCCCACAGCCGATAAGTTATTGCTAAGGGGGAATGCCGTCCGTTGCACAGGCATTAATGTGCAGGAAAGATCATAAAAAGAGAGGTGTCGATGTCTCTGATACCGGCTGACTTATGGGTGACCCTATGGATAATTCGCTTTGAAAAAATCCAGAATATCCCTGAGCAAAGCGTTTATACGTAATAAGATGTAGTCGCTCAGACAGCTATCTTTTTAACGGTGATTGTTAGTGGCACAGAGCATCCTGGGTTTACCCCAAAATCTAAGCAGACTGAAAACGTCGTATATCAAATGACTTAATCGGCAGCTCTGTTTGTCCATCAAGGATAAGCTGGGAGATAATGCGTCCCACTATCGGGGATAATTGAAATCCGTGAGCGGAAAAACCAAAGGCATGGAATACGCCATCTGCTTTTGAGCTTGCGCTGATGACAGGAATATTATCAGGCATAAATGCTTCTATTCCGGCCCAGGCTCGCACGATACGCACGCCGGCCATGTGAGGAAAAAACGTGCTGACGGTTTGGGCGCTGGTCTTAAGTTTGGCAAAATTTATCTCGGTCTTTTGTTGCTGCATATCTAAGTGGGCTAAATGGGCACCGCCAATGATAACCGTTCCATTTTGCATCTGTTTGAAGGACAGTTTATGGCCTACCGCACCCACTACAGGTTTTAGAAAAGGGGGCAAGCGTTCGGTAACCATTAACATGGGTGCTTTAGGTGTCAGGGGTACTGATTCATCAAATGCGCAGGCAATTTTGTTGGCCCATGCACCCGCACAGTTGACAATATTCACGGCTGTGTATGTTCTCTGATTGGTACTGAGTTGCCAGCCACCAGTGATTTTATCGATACTTTTGACTTCTACATTGCTATGTATTTTGGCCCCCAGAGCGCTTGCTTTATGCCTAAACGCGGTGGTCGCGTGAAATGGGCGAGCGGAACCATCATCGGGGTTATAAAGCGCACCCACGCAGCCAGCAACAAGATGTGGCACCAAGCGATAGAGTGTGTCTTTATCTATAATGCGCTCATGAGAATAGCCTTTTGCTTGCAATTCCTCGACACGCTTTTGTAAGGTGTTGAGCTCTTCTTGTGTTTCGGCGACCCGTAGCTGACCATTAAATTGTACATCACAATCGCTGTCGACCAGAGTGCGAATGTTTTTCCAAATTTCAGCGGCAGCGATGGTAAGGGGGATTTCATCCATATGCCGGTTGAGTTGGCGCAGTCCACCTGCATTGACGCCTGAGGCATGGCGGCCAGGGCTGTCTTTTTCTAACACTGTTGCTTTCACGCCACGCAGTCCCAGGTGAACAGCAGTAGAGAGCCCCATGAGACCGCCACCGATGATGATGACTTCTGATTTCATTTTTCTTCTCCCGCTTCGTTTAGATCAGCGAGCTGCTCTATCGTTAACGGACGAATGGGCGGACGGATCCGATAACTTTCATTTTGCCCGATATCATTGCCAAGCTCATGGGCAACAAGTTGGCTGATAGCGTTGTCGCACTGGCGGCCCTGACACAGGCCCATTCCACAACGGGTAAGAAATTTAATTTGATTAGGATCGCGATGACCATCTTGAATGGCCTGACGAATAGCCGCTGCAGTGATCTCTTCGCAGCGACAAATTAGCGTGTCATTTTCAGGTTCAGTTAATAGGGTGGGGGAGGGGCGAAAGAGTGCCTCAAGAAAAGGCCGAACATGTAAATCCTTAGCAAGGTAACGGCGGTCTTGATGAGCATTTTTATCTCGTTCTTTGCTGCTAATACAACCGAGCAGGTAAGCACTTTCTAATCCGGCCATTCGGCCAGCGTGTTGCGCAGCGATAGCACCACCTATTCCCGCGCTATCACCGATAATGGCGAGCCCCTCAATGGAACTATTGCTCCATTGGTCTATAGTCGGTCGCCAACACAGCTGAGATCGATCCCAATAATGATGGCAACCTGTGCTTCGACTCAAATGGCTATCGGGTATCACGCCAAAATGGGTCATCAATAAAGGGGTTTCAATGCTTTTACGGCCACCACCATACGTAAACTCAACGGCTTCGATTGACTCCTTGCCTACTGCGCATAAATCAGATACCCCACTATAAAATGGTACGCCGGATTTTTTTAGCTGTAGCTGGTATTTAAGTCCTTTAATGATGTAATGGTATGCCAGTAAGGCCCGAGGTAAATGAGGCAGTGCTCGCCAGTAGTTGCCCTTTGGGCTCAGTTGGATAATGGCATTTATCGTCACTCCAGCGTGCATATACTGCCAGGCAAGTAGCAGCAGCAATGGGCCTGAACCAGCCACTACCACACCGTTGTTAGGTACAATACCGGCCGACTTTAATAATATTTGTCCAGCCCCTGCAGTCATGACGCCGGGTAAAGTCCAGCCAGCAAAGGGGACCGGGCGCTCCATGGCACCTGTGGCAATAATGACACGATCGGCACTAAGCAGGGCTGCCTGGTTGTGATGTAATATGCCAATTTTCCGCTGAGCATTAAGACTCCAAACTGTTGTACTTGGTTGGTGTATCGCCTTGCTAGCGTTAAAATTGTCTACTAATTTTTGGCCATATTGATAATCCGGGCCAAGTGATTTTGCCCGCTGGTGGGGAATATCAGCAATGGCTCGATATACCTGCCCACCGGGTGTTGCTTGCTCATCAATGAGCAGGCACTCCACTCCTGCATTGGCTGCCGAGGTTGCGGCGGCTAGCCCTGCCGGGCCGCCGCCAATGATAACAAGTTGATGGTGGGCCATTAAACGTAACCCTTACCGCAACCCAGCTGGCGGCGAATTTTCATGCCTTGCTGTACCGGTATCTGGCAGGTCTGCCGATTGGGTACTCCATCAATGTTCATAAGACATTCAAAACACACGCCCATCATACAAAATGGTGCGCGGGGCTCGCCGGATAATGGCGTAGTACGGCAAGATTGAATGCCCGAAGCCAGAATGGCCGCGGCGATTGTTTCCCCTGCTGCCACACGAACAGTCTCACCATCGATCTCAACCTTGATCCATTCTCTGCCGGGCTCGTCTAATCGACAAAAAGAGGAAGACATAGTTTTTCACCTGCTGTTAATTTTGGGGGCTTAGAAACGTATTTTTTTGGCAATATCAGGATGCTCAAAAATCATCTCATGTTGTAACGCCAGTGACTTACCCACACGCGCATCCTTGGCTTTGCGATACATAGTAAGCGCGATAGCAACATCTAAGTAAGACAGGCCAACGGCGTTAAAATAGATCCGCTCTTGCTCAGACTCCCGGCCAGGTTTATCGCCTGCCACTAATTCATGAAGATCAGCATGTAAATCGTGGCTACTAAGTAAGCCTTCGTTATACATTCTGCTTAACGTTTGTGTGCGGTGCATGACCGTTTTCCAATCGTCACAGACAATTTTGTCGCTTTGTGTAACAACCGCATATTCGTCTTCCCACCCCCCCACGTGGCTATAAAATGCGCCGGGCTTCACCCAATCAGCTTTAAGCAGAGGCGCTTGAGCACTTGTGGCTGTGACCAGAATATCTGCATCTTCCATGGCTGATTTGGCATTCCCATTGGTGGGGATAAACTGCATATCGGGCAAAACGGGCAAAAGTTGAGTGATAAACTCATGCTCCTCAGCTTTGCTTAACGCCGAAACACGGCAGATTTTTAGGCTCGGTCGTGCCACTTTCATGGCCAGTAAATGCATTTTTGCCTGCTCACCTGCGCCGATAAAGCCAATGGTTTGTGCATCCTTTTTTGCCAGATACTTCGCCGCAACCGCACCGACCGCACCAACACGCATGTTGGACGCAAGCGTGCCATCCATAACGGCAACAGGAAAGCCATGTTCGATTTCAGACAGCACAAAGATAGCGGAAAGATTTTGCAAATTGTATTTACGTGGGTTTTCAGGAAAAACTGATACCCATTTCATACCACAAATTTTTTCGTCTAACATGGTCGCGGGTAAGCAGTTGATTCGCTCTTGTGTACGGGGATCGAAAATCTGTACGATTTTTTCAGGAAACATAATTGAGCCTTTCTCGAAAGCGAGTAAGGTTTGCTCCACAACATCCATGATGAGCTGCATATCAAAACAACCTGAATCGAGTAAATCTTCCTGAGAAAAATAATTAAAATCGACTTCGTGATGACTCATCGTTTTACTCTCCAATAAGGCGCTTTGGGTGGAGGGAACCGCCACGTCTAAGGCATTCGACGAAAATACTGAATATATAAAATTGTAGTTAAAAAGTGGTAACTAGCGAGCGATGCAATTAAAAATAGGGTGCCGGGGCCTAAAATCAGTATCTGCTAAACAATATCATCAGTTAAATAAATTACGCATAGACTCATAGTAATAAAATGCAAAACAATTTATGACTATGATCCGTTATCATGCCTATACCGTTAATCCCTTTAGGTTAAAGGCCTACGTGCAACAGATCTCTGTCACTACAGGTCTGATATAGTCCTGTTGGCACCTCGCATTATTATTAAAGAGGAAATTATGAAGACATATCAAAAATCTATGGATGCAATTTCTGCTCTGACAACTGAGCAGTACCGGGTAACACAAGAAAATGGCACTGAGCGTCCCGGCACAGGTGAATTCCTGGGCAACACACAGCCTGGTATTTACGTGGATATCGTGTCAGGAGAGCCTTTGTTTGCCTCTTCTGCCAAGTATGAATCAGGCTGTGGCTGGCCGAGCTTTACCAAAGCAATAGACCCGGTCAACGTAAATGAAATCACTGATACGTCCCTCGGTATGACCCGTACAGAAGTGCGCTCATCCCATGGCGATAGTCACCTGGGGCACGTATTTAACGATGGTCCAACAGAGCAGGGCGGTTTACGTTATTGTATCAACTCCGCTTCACTGCGTTTCGTTCATAAAGATGACATGACAAGTGCAGGCTATGAAGACTATTTAGATCAAGTAGAGGATATTTCGTAATGGCAAATGAACATGCAATATTAGCTGGTGGTTGTTTTTGGGGTATGCAGGATCTTATTCGCAAACGCCCGGGGGTGATATCAACCCGTGTTGGTTATACTGGCGGTGAAGTGCCTAATGCGACTTACCAAAATCATGGCAGGCACGCTGAAGGTATCGAAATTTTGTTCGATAATGAGGTTGTCACCTATCGGCAAATTTTGGAGCTGTTCTTTCAAATTCATGATCCCAGTACCCAGAACAGGCAGGGTAACGACACGGGGGCTTCCTACCGTTCGGCTATCTATTATATGTCTGATGAACAGCATAAAGAAGCGTTGAAGACGATTGCCGACGTAGATGCTTCTGGTTTATGGCCTGGTAAAGTAGTGACCGAAGTGGAACCTGCCGGTGATTTTTGGGAAGCAGAGCCTGAGCACCAGGACTATTTGCAAGTTCGACCCAATGGCTACACCTGCCACTTTCCCAGACCCGACTGGACGTTACCCTCTGCTTAGTGAGTTTGAAACAGGCTAAACAGACAGGTAATGCGCGTACGACAACTGCCCTTAATAAAATTGGTTTAGGCGGCGGTTGTCATTGGTGTACCGAAGGCGTATTTGCATCACTTATTGGCATAGCCACCGTTAATCAGGGTTGGATCGCATCAAGGGGGGAAAACGCTGAGTTATCTGAAGCCATTGAAGTGGTTTACGATCCCGCGGTGATTTCTTTATCAACCTTAGTTGAAATCCATTTACATACCCATGCCAGCACATCAAACCATTCAATGCGGGGTAAATATCGCTCAGCTATATACACTTATAATGAGGTTCAGTATAACCAGGCGGTAAACATACTCAATCTACTCAGAGCTGATTTCGACCAACCAGTTATTACTCAGGTGTACCCTTTTGAAGGCTTTAAAGCCAATAAAACTGAGCTTATAAACTACTTTTATACCGCACCCAACAGACCCTTTTGCCAAAGGTACATTCACCCAAAGCTCACCGTGCTTTTAGCACGTTTCAGTCACCATGTTGATAAACATAAACTGGGAGCGTCTGGTGTGAAATTAGCAGAGAATTGATGATGATAAATCAAGGAAAGGTGTTGTTTCGCATCCTCTGATCGTGGATGTGCGGTTAATTTCGTGACATAAAAACCTAAGATATTTAAAAAACACCTGGTCTAATCCCTTTTTGGAGTAAATTTTTAGAGAGGGTATTGCTGCATATGGTGGGGTGATAGCAGCCAAAAAAATGGCAGCTGCAAGGGTGACGAGTATATATCAATTTATTTTCTAGTTTATCACGGCTTACTTACCTCTACAGCGGAAAAAAGCGTTCGACTCAACAGTCATGACGATATCCTGATACTGTTTAATCACTTGGTATGTGACGCAGATAATACCCACTCCAGGTTTACTTTCAGATAGCCTGCACTTTATTACTTTACCTTTCACGCTAAGTTCATAGCCAGGATACACGGGTTTCAGCCATTTCAAGTTATTGATACCAGGCGATCCTAAACTACCGTGATCTGCCGGCATACTGTCAACGAGCATGCGCATAAACATTGCAGCAGTGTGCCAACCACTTGCACACAAACCACCGAATAAAGATGCTTTGGCCGCATCATCATCTAGATGAAAGTATTGGGGATCATATTTTGACGCGAACTCTACGATTTCTTGTTCTGTCACTGGGTATCGACCGAATTCACTAAGTTGGTCAACCTGAAAATCTTCAAAAAAACATGAGTAACCTTATAGATTTTTTTGTATGCTTACACAAGAGTTTAAGTTGCTTATGACGTTAAACCAGTCAATACCTATTATGGGATAAACGCTTTCACCAATATAGAGTTTGCTACCTCCTCAGACGCTATGAAATCAGAAGATAAAACAACGTATTTTGCAGATTCGTTACCATATATTTCCAACTTCATTAATGTCTATGTAATAAACCAACCTGGCCAGAAAATTTAATTATCGCAAACCGTAATTAACCATAATTGATAAGTCTATGCCCTCGAAAATCCGGCACACAGTTACTCAAAAAAATCGATTCGTTGCCGTAAAAAAGTTTGTGATGATAGTCGTCTTAGTAATTATTCAATGAATTGAGCAAGCGTGTTATGTTGGACATCTTGGTGTTTGGTTAATTTATGCATTAATTAGATGCTCATATCATAGATAAATTATAGGAAATCAAACATGAAACTTCTGGTTACTTCGGTTCTGGTGTTGTTAACTTTTTATGCAAATGGGCAGACAAAATCAATTCAGCAATCCCCATTACTTTCAGAAGCTCAACCCGAAAGTGTCGGGATTTCTCCCCAGCGCCTTGCCCGAATAGATGAGATGTGTCAGACCGTTATAGAATCTGGTGATCTACCAGGCATAGTCACTCTGGTTGCCAGAAGAGGAAAAATCGTCAGTCTTAAAGCATACGGTGTGGCTAATGAAGACGGTGAAAAGATGCGAACCGACCATATTTTTAGAATTGCCTCACAAAGCAAAGCCATAACGTCTACAGCCGTTATGATGTTGTGGGAAGAAGGGAAATTTCGATTAGATGATCCTATTTCGAAGTACATTCCTGAATTTAAGGAGCCAACCGTATTAGCCACATTCAATGAAAATGATCATACTTATACCACTAAGCCAGCTGATAAAGAGATCACCATCAGACATTTATTAACTCATACATCAGGACTTGGATATGGTGTTATTGATGGTGACCAAAGGTTTAAAACGATCTATGAGAAAGCAGGTATAACGGATTTATTTACTACCAAGGCTATTACTATTGAGCAAAGTGTTAAAAAACTGGCCAGCTTGCCTCTTCATCATAATCCGGGAGATAAGTTTACCTATAGCGAAGGTCTGGATGTTCTGGGATATTTTATCGAGGTCATTTCAGGAGTCCCTTTCGATGAATTTCTCAGGACCCGGTTATTTAATCCTTTAGAGATGAACGATACCTGGTTCTACTTACCTGATAATAAAGCGCACCGATTAGTAGAAGTACTGACAAAAGAAGGGGACCACTGGCAGAAGTATCCTGTGACTTTTTATGATACCGATTATCCTATCACTGGTGCGAAAACCTTTTTTTCTGGTGGCGCAGGATTGAGTAGCACGGCTAAAGATTATGCTACTTTTTTACAGATGTATTTAAATGGGGGAGAATTGAATGGTGTAAGGATTTTAAGCAGAACTACCATTAAATCGATTATGGCCAATCAAATCGGTGATCTCTGGGGCGACGGCGCCTATTACGGTCTTGCTTTCGCCGTGATCGATCAAAATGGACAAAATCAGGGTGGCAGAGGAAGTATTGGGACTTTTGACTGGGGTGGTTATTTCAATACTCAATATTTTGCTGACCCAGAGGAGCAGATCATAGGTATTATGATGAAACAAACCCAGGGGCCAGTTAATGATCAAACCGCATGGAAATTCAGACAATTAGTTGGACAGACCGTGGATGATTAATATTTTTTATGTTTCAACGAACCTTGTAATATTGCCTGTATTGAACTCTCTGATTGAAATGATCTGTGGGGTCAGGTTCGTTGAAAAATAGAAATCACTTGATTTTTGATGCGTTAAACGCCTTTTATCTTCTATCACCGCCTTGTGGTAATGGCTTGACTTTTCTGGATAAGGCATTGGAAACCTGTTCAATAAACTACTCATCTCCTAGTGCCCATGCCTTATTTGTGGCATCGAGAATGGTTTGAATTGTATTGTCGGAAAGATGTGAAAGAAAAAGACTTTGATAAGCAGATTTTCTTGCCGCTTTAGTATTTCCTAACGCTAAATACACAGCATGGGGTGTGAGTAGTGTGATATTTCTATCGCACGCATTACCCTGATAACTTGACCATGGATACGCAGCCGGATGTTCGACCATTCTAGCTCTAACGGGGTTCAATTCAATGTAGCGATAAAGTGTTAAAAGATAACGTTCAGTGTCTACTAAGGTCGATTTGAAACGACCTTCCATAATGTTCCTGTTCGTTGATATGTTTGATTGATGTACCTTACGTAATATCGTCCTAAGTTTTGCATGACTTGACTGATCCCATCAGTCGAAAAAGCTGTCATTAATAAGTGAACATGGTTAGACATTAGAACAAATGCATGGATGGAAACATTATGTTTGGCAGCGGCATTTTTGAGTTTATCTAAATAAACTTTGTAATCCTGCTCAGCAAAAAAACAGGCTTGGCGATTATTGCCTCGTTGAATAATGTGCTGCGGACAACCCGCTATGGATAGTCGAGGTAAGCGAGCCATTTTGTATTCCTTTACATTATTTTTTGGTAAGCAAAGTCTAATTCATAATTCCATTTATTCAATTCAACTGCTTTCAACGAACCTGACCCCGCAGGTCGTCGACACCCGTCATGAGTAACAATAAATTGGCGTTATAACGTTATGACGCTATAATGTTACTTCGTGATTCATTTGGAGTTCACTATGAGTACTCTTTCCAAGCGCTCAACGGTTTATTTTGAGCCAGCAATACACAACGCCCTTAAACTTAGAGCTGCATCTTCTGATTCGTCAGTTTCTGAATTAATTGATGAAGCAGTACGTTTGTTTATGCGCGAAGATCAGGAAGATTTAGCTGCTATTAGGCACAGAGCCGATGAGCCAGAAATTAGCTATGAAGAGCTTCTAAATAGTTTAAAAGAAGATGGCAAAATATAAAATCACATTCAAGAAGTCAGTTAGCAAAGACTTAAAGTCTGTTCCAAAATCTGATATCAAAAAAATTCTACTAAAGGTCGATAGTCTCGCTGTAGATCCAAGGCGTGAGGGTGCCATCAAACTTAGTGGTCAAGAGATGTACCGTATTCGTCAAGGGCTTTACCGGATTATCTACGAAATCAGAGATAACGAATTAGTAGTACAAGTTATAAAAATTGGGCACCGGTCCGATGTTTATAATCGCACTTAAACCTGCGAGGTCAGGTTCGTTGAAAAATAGAAATTATTTTATTTTTGATACGTTAAACAAACCGCCAGGGGCCAGTGACATTGATACCTATTATTAACTAGACTTTCTGGCGGCTAAGCCGCCGCCAGTCGATAGTTATTTTTATTCTGAGCCTAATGAGTGAAATTTACTTAGTCGGAAAAGTCGTCTTGTGCATGTTGTTTGAAATGGGGCAGACCAAAAACAATGGCAAGTGAGGCGAACATCAGCAACAACATGGGGTACCAAGTATAGGGTGTAATGGCCAGGGGCGAAAGACCTGCCAGGGCAGAAACCGTGAGCATTTGTCCGCCGTAGGGCACCAGTCCCTGACAGCCACAAGAAAATATATCCAAAAGGCTGGCGGTACGCCTGGGGTCAATTTTATAGGTTTTGCTTAAGTCTTTGGCAATCGGGCCAGCCGTAACAATGCTAATGGTGTTATTAGCGATGGATAAGTCTAACAAACAGGCCAATGAAGCAATGCCAAACTCTGCCCCCTTTTTACTTTTGATCCTGGCGCAAATCATATTCATTAACCACGTCAAGCCACCATAGGCTTTCATCAAACCGACAATGCCGCCAATGGTAAGGGCGATAATGGCGAGATTTTGCATCCAGCCAATGCCTTTTTGAATACTTTGCAGCGCTTCCCAGCCGGTAAACGTACCGTTACTTAAGCCAATAATTGCCGCCGTCAAGATCCCAAAACCCAGCACTACAATCACGTTTATGCCCAGTAGCGCCGTTACGATGATCACTAGATAGGGCAGCATCAACCAGGCATTATAGTCTTGCCCTGTCATGGCTGTTTCGACTTTTACCTCAATAAAAAATAAAGCTGCGAGGGTGATAAGGGCAGCGGGCAGGGCAATGATCAGATTGGCTTTAAATTTATCCTTTAACTTCACGCCCTGGGTGCGCGTAGCCGCGATGGTGGTATCCGATATAAAAGATAAATTATCCCCAAACATACCGCCGCCAATGACCACGCCTAAGGCCAAAGCTGGGGGTATGCCAAGGCTTTCTGCCAAGCCAATACCAATGGGCGAAAGGGCGGTAATGGTGCCCATTGAGGTGCCCATGGCAAAAGAAATTCCGCAGCAAATCACAAATAAGCCGGGTAATAAAAATTGCGCGGGAATAATATCTAAGGCCCAATTAACCGTAGCGTCCCGTGCACCAATATCGATGGTTAAGGCGTACAAAGCACCCGCCATAAGAAAAATGAAAACCAACAGGACGATAGTTTTGTCGCCAGCACCGTGGCAAAAAATATCGACCTTTTCATGTAAACTTAAGTGTGTTTTACCGGGATTAATGGCCAATGCATAAGCAGCAGCAAGCATAAAGGCCACAAGAATGGGCATAAGTGCAAAGTCTTGGCTAACTACCCCTGACAGCAAAACCATTAATACAAATATCAAAATGGGGCTTAAACCCCAAAAACTACCGCTTGTGTCTGGCTTCATTTGACGCTCTTTTGGTGTCTCTATACTAAGGCTTTATCTTACAGGTAAGTAAGTATTAAATGTAAGTGGCTTATACCCGTCGCCCTTGAAGCGGCAGCGTTGTTGGCTGCTTTGGGAATAAATTATGTAAATAAAAAGAAAATCATTCTATCTTAAACATTATTTCCTCTGTGTGCTCTGTGGTGAGAAGTTCTTTGTCAGCCTGGCCGCCACTCCAATAACGTTGGGTATACATTGTGTAAATAAAAAAATTTACCACTGAGATCACAGAAATAACCGAGAAAGAAAATCATTCTATCTTAAACATTATTTCCTCTGTGTGCTCTGTGGTGAGAAGTTCTTTGCCGTCTGGCTGCGCAGCACATGGTTTAATTTGCAGCAAGCACGCTATAATTCACTCCACTGCATAAAACTAACCACTGCGTGATACAACCTAAACCTCGCACTCTCTAATAAGGCAGCATGATCCGCATTCGATAGGATCACCCACTGCTTATCTTCGGTAGCCAGTTTTTTAAAAAACAGTGCATCAGCATCCATATTGGCCAGAGGATCAGACGCTGCCTGTAACAGCAGAGTCGGGACCAGAATATTGGCCCCATCCAGTTGATCCCATTGACTTAACTTATTCCAATCGGCCCGCACCGGGTCAGCCGCAATAGCAGCTTTAACGTAGGCATCAATAGCCTGCTTTGAAATGGTGCCCAAAATGGTGAAATCTTCAGCGGCGGCTGCGGCTGTGGTGGCCTTTCTTGGCGGCGCCTGGTCTTTTTCGGGGTCTGTAAATGTCGTCTCTGTATCCATTGGAAACCCGTAAAGGAGCAGGTTTTTCACTTTCTCCGGATATTTTTGCGCCGTTAGCATCGCCACTAAGGAGCCGTTAGACCAACCAAAGACGGTAGTGCCTTTAAGCGCTGTGTGACGACTGTTAATATAATCTAACACTATCGATGTGTCTTTTGCCGCGCGATCGGGGGTATTCCAGCCACTGCTGTCCCTAGAGGTTTTACCATATCCCCGTAAATCAACAGCGTAAACGGCTAAACCTTTTTTGACCAGGGCGTTCATCATCGACAAGTCTTCTTGCGGTGTGACCAAATCAAAATCGGGCAGTGCACTCCAGGTACGGCCATGAATTAATAGGATTGCTGCTGTGGGATTTTCGGCACTGCGACTATACAAGGTGAGTTTATGTCCATCGTCCATAGTGACCTGCCCTTCAATCAGCGGTGCGCCAAGTGCCTGAGGCTGCAATATGAGAAGTGCAATCACGACTGTGGAAATACGGGCAAAAAGCAGGGTTATTGTTTTTATCTTAAACATGGAAAATGGCTTTTATACTATTTTGAGTACAGGCAGAATAATGGCCCTTTTTACGTAAGTCCAGTTATAGACGGGGGAAAGTGGTGCTCTTCTGCCCTGGATCCCGGTTTGCCTTAAATAAGATTGTAATGTTGGGCGTCTTGCTAATGTTAAAACCAGAGACGGGAATGTTAGCTAAACCTAAAAAAGTCACTCCTTCGGCGGTTCGACCTATTTCTATCTGTCAATAGTGCATCCAAAATTCAATTTCATTCAGATTGTTTTTTTATCCGCTTATTTTATTCAGGGATCCCCAGCTTAATCATTAAAGATGATTATAAATGTGCCGATATTTTATACACCGAGTCTATGGCTATGCTCGATGTCGTGGTCGCCAAATGAGCGATAAGCGAGCCAAAACACCTTTGGGAGTGGTCAATTAACGTACAGTCGGAGTCATCTAATACCCATCACCACCCAGCAAAAATTATTGGTAAAGCAGAATTTAACAAAGTCGTCCCAATAGCAGATAAAGCGGCAAAAATATTTTACGCTAAACTATTTGAATACCACCCATCGCTAAAGTTGTTATTTAAACATTCCATGTCAGAGCAAGGTAAAATGTTAATGGCAACATTAACCGTTGCAGTAAAAAGCTTGGATGACATTAATGGTTTAGTGATTGTTTTGCAGAAATTAGCGGAGCGCCACCTTGGTTATGGCGTCAGTATCGATAACTATACCCCAGTGGGGAACGCTTTATTGTATGCATTAAAAATGGGTTTGGGTGATGATTTCACTCCTAAGGTGAGGAATGCCTGGATTGACGTATACAAAACTATTGCCGAGGTCATGCGCGGTCATGCCTACTCGGACTATGACGCATCAACCTACAAAAACACAAAAACTTATCGACAGTGAAATTGTCCCAGATAATTTTTTTTGGCCAGAGTCAAAAGGGGATCATTGTTTCTTTAGTTTCACCCTGGATAATTTAACCTTGGGGGAATAAATGATAATCGTAAGAGTGACCAATCTTCAGGACTTGTGAATATTATGTCCTGTCATAAGGCGTAGCAGGCCTAATAGTAAATCAGCGAAAACTTACTCGCGTTTCTGCTGATAAAAGGATTTTTCGGTATTCAAGAGGGATTATGTTATTCATTTTCATAATATTCGCTGTATACTTGGTATTATACTAATCACCTTAAGCTTATGATCTAATTGATTTTTCGTGCAATGACTAAATAACCTTCATGCACTTATTAAAAGACATCGACTGCCCATCGCTTATCGCCAAAGAAAAAAATGGCCGTATGCGTATCAGACTCATGGCACTATCCCATATTCATAATGGCGCCAATCGTACACAAACCGCTAAATATTTACACGTCAGTCGCC